>Ga0075320_1000026_pt1 | contig 11114 bp, 10 predicted proteins | sample MayberryNE_TuleC_2_FD_120049 | JGI IMG/M metagenome (GOLD analysis project Ga0075320, IMG submission 120049) | Natural and restored wetland microbial communities from the San Francisco Bay, California, USA, that impact long-term carbon... | ecosystem: Environmental > Terrestrial > Soil >... | reverse complement strand
TACTATCAGTAGTTCCATCATTTGCTTTGAATGTGAAACTGTCAGCACCTACATAGTCCGTATCTGGATTATAATTGAGATTAGGGGCTGTACCTGTCAATGTACCATGAGCTGGCTGTGTTAATACTGTGTATGTTAGAGGGTCATTATTAGTATCTGTAGCAGTAAGGGTAATGGCTTGCTGTGTGTTCTTATTGACAGTTATTGCCTGGTTATTTGCAACTGGGGCATCATTGGAACCAAACGGAAGATACAGGACTTGTTCAGCTGTATTGAAAGAGGCACCGGTAAACGCGTCTGCGACCTGCTGTGTCGTTAGGTCATCGTTCCATACACGTACCTCATCCACCTGTCCTGTAAAGAAGTTACCTGGTGGAGTAACCCTAGAATTAGCTCCCACCCTAACTGGTTTTGTCCCGGAGGTTTCGGGTGAGGCACCTGATGTTGATTTGGTTCCAACCTTTATACCATCGATATATAAAATGACAGTAGAACCACCATATATTACCACCGCATAGTGCCATTGATTATCATTATATGTCTTTGAAGTAGTAACAAAGTGGTCGGCTGCAGTGGTTGACTCAAATCCAGCTTTTATTTTCTCGGATTTTGTCATCCAAATTCCATAGTTCATATTCTGACCTGAACTATCGCTGCCTACACCGCCCTTGTTTACTATAAAGGCATCAGATGCAAAGTTAGTCGACGTTTTAAACCAAGCTGCCACACTAAATTGAGACAGTTGCAGTGAATTAGTACTTGCCACATCTTGGTAATTCGAACCTGTCAGAGCAAGTCCTGGAGCATAGTGGTAACTCCCAGATGGGACTATTTGAGCATCGACTTTATTTAGTAAATTACTATTGATTTCCGAAGCGGAAAAAAACAGTATTATCCAGCAAGAAAGCAGGAAGAGAAACCTAAGGTACTTTACATTTTTAAAAGGGAAAATCTTGCAGAAAATCAAGTATGTGGGGCAATTCAACGATCTATTTAATAAGAATTCTTCTTTTTGCGTTCTTTATACAAAGAATCCGATGTATCAGCGACCGTAAACACATATCTTATTCCCATTGTTCTTAATGATTCATTTAACATAGAGTTCATACGTTCTACATCGTTTTTTACCTTCGTTTCAGAATATTTATTTGTACTAGCAACAACATATTGAAATTCATCATGTTGATACTTATGAATTTCATATATGATTCCCATATTTTCAATATTGATATTATTGACTAATTTTATTTTGGCCCAAAATTATTTGACAAGAAAATAAAACTAGCTTGATTGATTTTGATACTTTTGCTGAATTCCTGGAACCTCAGTCAAATTGTATATATGAACCGTTATTTCTCAACCACGCTTTACAATGCTTGTATGTCGGTAATGCATCTTGTACCAACTTCCAAAAATGGCTAGAATGGTTAAATTCAATCATGTGAAATAATTCATGAATTATTATATAATCAATAATGTTGATAGGTAGTGCGGATAATAGCAAGTTAAAATTCAAGTTTCCCTGTTTTGAACAGCTTCCCCACCTCGTCTTTTGGTCTCTTATCCTTACCCTTCCGTATGATATTGATAACTTTTTTCCAAAAAATGGGACCTTGTTATCCAATATTTTCTTTGTTTGTTCCCTATACCATCCAACAATACTTTTTCTGTGCTTACGTCTATCTTTTACATGGAATGTTATTTTCATTAGATTCTGTGATATGGTAGCGTATTGTATTCTGTCTTTAACAATCTGAACCCTATATTTTCTCCCCAGGTAGACAATTTCGTCCTTTTGGAGTGGACCATATTCGAGTTTATCGTTCAATTTTTTATAAAATCGTGTCTTTTTTAAAATCCAATCGTTATTTTCGTTAATGAATTTCCTAATTGATTCAATGCCCTCGTTTAACGGACATATAACAGAAACCCCGTAACGGTCCACCCTAATGCTTAACCTTCTGCTTCTTTTACTTTTTATCAATATCACGGATACGATAGAGTCATCAGGAGAAGTTACTTCCAAACATGATTCAATGCTCAAAGTTATCTTGACATTAATAGGAAGAAATTGTCACTATTTTTATTTATTGATGGAAATATTGTAGCCGTTGCAATTTAGCCGGGTCCGACAGACTGGCAGACAGTGTCAAAGGTACTAGCAAGCGGTCTTATCCGAACGTGAAGGTATATATTTTGAATCCGTTTCCATGCGCGTTTATTTCAATTACGTGGTTTCCATAGTTTTTATCGTTTGTAATATTGTAGAGTCTCTGACCATCTATCTTTAGCGTTCCCTCCGCATCCAGATCATTCCCTTTTAATGTATTACTAATATTGTTATCTTTACCATCCACCTTCACGTTTAACTGACCTTTTCCACCTGCTACGATATTTACGGATTTTGCTGAGTAATCCAATACGATACTCCCGTTAGTACCTACAAGCTCCATGCTGTCTGGATTGTTCTTCCATGGCCCTTTAAGGTATATAACATTAGGTTTCAAATTAGATGCAGGTATTGTATAGTTGACAGTTTTTTCTGGACTGAATCCTTCTGTATTTCCAAGTTGATCTCTTGCATATTGATATCCAAAGTATAATTCTGGGGTTCTGATTTGATTAAAATCAACTGATTGTGTTTGTGGCGTACTCAATTTTGTTTGATTAATTTCCGCAATTTGAACACCTTGTCGCTTCATTCGTTCTGTCAACAATTGTCTAATGGCATTTTCGGTTTCCAAATAACCTCCTTCTCCGATATGATCATATCTAATATATCCTTCTGAATCTACAAGGTATTTCCGTGGCCAGTAACTATTTTGATAAGCGTTCCAAGTATCATGATTATTGTCCAGCAATACTGGATATTTTATTCCAAATCTTGCTACAGCTTGCTTGACGTTATCTATATTTTTTTCAAATTCAAATTCAGGACTATGAATTCCTACTATGACCAATCCCTTGTCAGAATATTTTTGATTCCAATCAACAAGATACGGCAAGGTCCTGATGCAGTTAATGCAACTATATGTCCAAAAGTCAACCAATACTACTTTTCCCTTTAGATCTGACAGCTTTGTCCCGTTTGAATTAATGAAGGCAGTAATTCCCTCGTACTCCGGTGCTTTTTTAAGTTGAGATTTGTCTAGTGGTAACTCTATATTTCTAATACTGCTTGCACCGTTATTTACAGGGGATGATTTATTCAGTTCAGGATTATTAAAGTAAATTGCAAATCCTACTATAAGCGTCACAACGCCTATTCCAGTTAACAAGGCACTGAGGTTATCCTTATTCAGCTACGGTCCCCTTTCTATTTTGATGATCTCGTTGGCAAGTGGAAAATTACCCAGTATACTGAGATTATTTGTAAATACCAGTATTCCAAGTAATATCAACATGATTCCCATTGCAGGATTAAAATATTTCAAATGTTTCACCATTTTTCTAATTACGCTAGTGGCCTGTGAGAAGAAAATGCTTGTTACTAAAAATGGTATGCCAAGACCTAGCGAGTATGCCAGTAGTGAATTGTAGGCGGCTCCGGGTGCGGTCGCCGCCAATGTAAGAGTACTTCCCAGTATAGGTCCCACACATGGAGTCCAACCTGCAGCAAATGCAGCTCCAAACACAAATGATGTAATGTAACTGGTCTTGAATTTAGGAATAGAAGTAAATTTCTTCTCAAAGTTAAGGCGTCTCAATTTTGTAGAGAGTATCAAGTAAACACCAAATCCTATAATTACAAGACCGCCAACAGACGTCAATACATTTTGAAAGCTTACCCCTACACTCAGTAAAACACTATTCAGAAATACCCCAAGAAGCGCAAAAACAAGAGAGAATCCCAGAACAAAATAGACGGTATTTAGAAAAATGTTTAATCTGGTGGAACTTTTTAACTTGAGAGATTGCCCTGATTGCCCTGATGAATCTTGAATTTCATTTAGCGTTGTTCCAGAAAGATACGAGACAAACGCCGGTAAAATGGGCAAAATACATGGTGAAAAAAAAGATCCTGCACCTGCAAGAGCGGAAAAAACTATGCTAGAATCGACCATATTCATAATGGTTCTTTTTTTGGATTAATACTTTTGTCCAGATTAACACCAGATTTATTACAAATCTAAAAGTACCTTGTTTCTGTATTTGCTATTTAATATGGTTACAACTTGAGTTACAAAAAGATTGGGATTTGTGGATTCTATTCTGGTTGTATTGTAAATCTTACTTCTTTATTTCTGTAAGTCGCAGCGCATCTAGATCCTGCTCTGTTTCCATCTGATTCTTGTTTCCGTATGCTATCAGTATTCTATCGTCTTCTTTTATCACATAGTTTGCAATTGAGTCCGTTTTGTTTCCATTTATATAAAATTCCAAATTTGAATTTCCATTACTGCAATAGCTTGTCTTATTTTCAACAGTGAAGCAATTATTCGTAACATTCATCCCTACGCTTCTAAAGAATTCTTCCACTGGAACTCCGGTTGCATGTCTGTGCATTGTATTGCCATCATTATTCTCGACATGGATATATTGGGATCTAACTTGGTATTGTGGCTGACTGAAATTTAGTTTTTGACCATTTATTTTGACTGCGAATGCTGCATGAACATGTTCAGAGCCAAGTGGCCCAAATTGCCGACTTGGTTTTACCAAATGTTCAGAATAAATATTTACTGCATATGCCATGATGGCCAAGAGTACTATTACAGCCGGTATAATTATCATCAAATTCTTCTTTCTTCTCTTACGAGATACGGCAAAATAGCTCTTATCATCTCGCTCTTTTCTTGGATTGAGTGCCTTGTCTTTCTTTGTATTATTGTCTTTCTTATTATTCTTCATTTTCACGCATCAACTAATGATTTATTCGTTAGAACTTTGATGGATAATTTAAAGAAATCTCTATAAGAATTTACTAAAAGGCATACGATTTTGATAATGAAAATTAAGCAAATTACGGGCTGGTGTAGATTTGCCTGAATTTTTCAGGCAATTCAGGGTTGCCATAATCGTCAGAATACGCAGAATAGACATTTATTTTCTCTCCATGCTTAATCTCGAAAGATCCAATCAGCCTTATGTTGTTCCTGTATTCTTCGTAAAGTGGTATTAACTGCACAGCAAAGTTTTCAGTAATGAGAATGTGCCAGCTGTCGCCCAAGTCCATAACTCTCCTTGCCATTATTATGCCAGGACCCCAAACGTTAAGCCTGTTTGATATATCATAAACCGTAAATACAGGTCCAGAGCTCAGACCGATTCTTACCTTTATTCTGTTTTCAGGTTCCATTCGCTTATTGTATTTGCGTAGATATCCATGTAGCTCAACACTGAGCTTGTAAGGCAATTCCGGATTGTTTTCATACCCTATAGCCATGCCGTCACCTGCCGGAAGAATTATTTTCAGCTCATCGGATATTTTCCTAAACGAATTACAGGAACTTATGAATTCATTCAGCCTGACTATCTTTTCCTTTTGCCTGTGAACCGCCAGTTCTGGATTAGATAGTCCTACAATATCAATGAAGCAAAAATGATAATTCAATACTTCGTATTTTGGATCAAGGTCCTTAAAGACCGACATAAATTTTCTATATGTTCTTGCGCATCCTTCCGTATGAAATGGCAAGTCAAGGTAATATAACGGAGGATGTTGAATGACTCTTCCGTCCAGAGTACATTTAAGTAAATCATAAGCAAAGGTGAATCTTCCATTTCTATCAATATTAAACTGTATCCAAGTAGGTTTAGTCATTGCATGGCCAGCCATTGAAAGTAATCGTATTTTCCTAATCAAAGAGTCATTAGACTCTTCAAATTTCATCTCCATTATCCCATCACAAAACGACACTATGGGGTGATATTCTGAAGATACGGGAGAATCAATAGTGAAAATTCCAATTGTCTTTTTTTTCTTTAATTGAAGAACCAATTTCGTCAAAAACCTCCTTACTGAATCAACTTCAAAAATATCACAAAAATGATTTAACGAATCCATGACAAAGTAAACTATATTGTTCTCATCTAGACTGTGACTGTCATTTTGATCTTTGGAAGTATCAATTTGTATATCTGAAAGAAAAGAAGTTATTCTATTCAATGCTTCATCTAGTGACTTTTGATTTGGGGTATCGTAAAGGAGAACGGGGTTTACAAATAGTGAATTGAATTTCTTCCCATCGATGTTAAGTAATTCAAATTTTTCTTTATCAGTGACCTTCGAAGAAAGAAAGATACATTTTTTTCTAGAACTTAAACCCTCTTCAAGAAATTCTCTACAATAATCTCTCTTTCCTATTCCAGGTGGGCCAGACAAGAGAAACAATGTCGGTGAAATATTTTCCTCACCATCTGTGAGTTCAGCGAGCCCCGGAATAGTCATTTGAGATATTATATCAAATTGGGTCTATATACCTGTTTTTTGTGCCTGTGAAAAACAATGAAAAATCTATTGTTTCATAATTCTATCAAAGATTTTAACTGGTTTATTTGTTGTGAAAAAGGATGATCAGGATATCCAAGAACTGTTAAGAATTCCTTCTGGGCAAATTGGATATCGCAATAACAAGGGATTGATGTCATTATATCGATTCCCGTATCAGAACTCAGTTTCTTTACAAAATCGTCTCCCACTGGAGTTAGAGTGGTATGTTTTGCATCAGAATGATTTTCGTGAGAATCACCTATTTGGAAATGAGGAATACAGTAACCTGCTATCCTGTTAAGAAGTAGATAATATTTTGTGTTTCCCTGTTCCTTGAATTGTGCCAATATTTCATTTGCAATCATCTTAGTTCCTCCAATATCCATGTCTCCCATCTTTAAAGTCAAAAATACAATATCTGATAATGCCAAGGCATTAATCGCCCAAAATCTGATTCCGGGACTTGAATCCATTATTACATAGTCAATATCGTTTTTTTCGATTAATTCTTCTCTAAAGTTAATGAATCTCTTGAGCATGGTCATTCTGTTTCTGTCCTCCTTTACACCTTCAATTTTGAGAATATCTTCTCTTTTAGGGCTAGAAAAACAGCCTATTATTTTTCCATTCAAAGAACCTTTCTCTGAGAATTGTTGTATGGGTGTTACCTGAACTAGCAAGTCATCTACTCCGCAGGCGCCCACAATGTAATCATTTAGGGTATTCTTGATCTTATTTTGGACGACATCGCCGAAATAAGCATGTAGGCTTGGTGCATATACATCTATATCAACTATACATACATTGTTTCCATTTTTAGCTAATAATGCGGCCAGGTTAACTGCCAAAGTAGTTTTTCCAGTGCCGCCCTTATACGAGTGAAATGTAATAACTTGCTTCAAATTATACTAAAAGAATGGCAGATACAGGTTTTTAAGTATATGCTAATATACTATTTTTATTTGGTACGCAAATATGTGTATAAAATCTCTGTTCTAGCAGTCAATCGATTGTATTTGTCCCGATTAACTGTCAACATGCAATCTTAATTTATAGTGATTTTTTCATAAGCGCCGGAATAGGCTTGCAAATTCTCCGATGATAAACAGACTCATACAATAATGTCTGCGAAGTGCGGGATTCGAACCCGCGATCCCGAGCTTGGGAAGCTCGTACCTTAACCAGTCTGGGCTAACTTCGCTTAATCGGCAATTAAATCTTACAAACAATAAATTTCTATCTTTGCTTAGAATCATCTTACATGTTTCGTCAAAAGTGTCATGGCGTGTAAACTAGTTGTAGTAATAATTGATTCACGGCTTGTTTTTGAACCACAGTGCGATTACCATTTATGATCCTCGGTCTGATATTAAGTAACAATTACTCGAGATCAATAAAGGTGGTACTTGAAAAAGAAAACTCTATCCATACTTATACCGTTCAAAAGGGGCCAAGCATCAATATATAAAGCTAAAATGATAATGGTCAGTCCACGAAGTATTTGACTCTCTCTTTTTTAAATTCTTTAGAACTGAACAGAATCCTATATTCATCCATTCCTACAAACTGAGATAGTTCTGTGGCTATCTTTTTGGCACCATCAATTGTTCTGGCATGAATCATGCTGAATAAATTGAATGGCCAATCTGCATACACGGGTCTTCTATAACAATGGCTAACTTGTGGGAACGATGCTAACTTGTAACCGACTTCATCAATTTTATTATCAGGGACTTTCCATACAATCATGCCGTTAGCCGTAAATCCCGCATCTCTGTGACGTAGGATTGCTGCAAATCGTCTCATTACACCAATTGATTCGTATTCTCTGGCTTTCTCAAATAATTCGTCGATTGTAATACCAAGTTTGTTTGCAGAGCCATCGAAGGGTCTTGGAATTACCTGCAAATCTTTTTGCAATTCCCTGATGAAATCCTTGTCTCTTGATGTAAGTTCAAATTTTTTTTGATCCAGATTTTTTACGTTATCGTCTGGTGTCAACTTACTAGGGTCACTATTTACCATGTCCAGTTTAACGCCTATTTTATATAATTTCAGAGTTGGCAGAAGACGGAATTTAATTACACCTTCAAAAGATGCCATTTGTTCAAGATCTTTTTTTAAATCTCCTTCCGGAGGAACGGCCAACGTAAACCACATGTTAAATTCATGATCTCTTTCATAATTGTGGCTGACGCCGGGGTGCTTGTTGACTTCCTGTGCCACAAGGTCCAGTTTGTCTTTTTTAACTGCAAATGCAACTAGAGCGCTTTTATAGCCTAGTTTCCTCGTATCAAAAATAGCATTAATCTGTCTTATGAGTCCACTTTGTTTCATTAAAGAAATCCTGCTCATCACGTCATTTTCAGTAAGACCGTGTTTAGTTGCAATTTCCAAATACGGTTTTTGAGAAAGGGGAAAAGTCCATTGAATTTCATTCAAAAGTTGTTTATCTAACGGATCAATGTATTGTTGATCAAGCTGCATTTAAGATAAATTCACTGGTCAAGCATTAAATACTTTGTCATAAAATCCAATATCTGATACTTATAGCTCAATTAGAAAGTTGGTTTTGCCTTTGATAGCACATAAGAATATATGAATTAATTAATTGTAAATTATGTAAATAATTTGAGCGGACAAATAGTCGCATTTCAAGGGGAGCACGGAGCATATAGTGAGATTGCGGCCCTAAAATTTTTCCCCAATTCAGAACTCATCCCCATGAAGCTATTCCAAGACGTTTTTGATGCGTTACACAATAATAGTATTGATTATGCAGTCGTTCCAATTGAAAATTCAATCGAAGGATCTGTAAACGAAATTTATGATCTACTGTTAAGCACCGAAAAAAAAATCACGGCTGAAATATTTCTAAGGGTTAACCATTGTTTAATTGCATTACCAAATAATACTACAATAACCAGGGTCTTCTCACATCCTCAAGCCTTAGCCCAGTGTAGAAACTATCTCAAAAAAAGAAATTTTGATTCTCTGCCTACATATGATACAGCGGGGTCCGTCAGGTTGATAAAGGAAAATCAAATTCTCGATGCGGCTGCCATTGCAAGTAAGAGCGCTGCAAAATTTTATAATATGACGATTCTCGATGAAAATATTGAGGACAGAAAAAACAATTACACTAGATTCCTCGTACTATCTGATGAAAAAACAAGTCCTTCTGAGAAAGATAGGACTTCAATGATTTTCGGATTAAAACACACACCTGGTTCATTATTTTCAGTCATACAAGAATTTGATCATAGTAAAATTAATCTCACCAAAATAGAGTCAAGGCCAACTAAAGAAAAACCTTGGGAATACAATTTTTACGTAGACTTCGAAGGTCATGTCGAGGAAGATACGGTTAAAAGTACATTGGCGAATGTTGAAAAGAAATGCACTTTTCTGAAAATACTAGGTTCCTATAAAAGGGGAACAATAAATTAATCTCAATTTAAGCGTATCTAGATTTTATTCCAATTCCCAGAACTATGATCCCAGTTATCAGTAACATCATATGAGCTCCAAATGCCAGCGGGGAAGCCTTAGTTTCTACATCTCCATCAATTTGAAGTGTAGAATTTCCTGTATTTTTTGTTTCAATTCTATATTGGCCTTCATTGTTAGCAATGAGATCGTATTCATAGTGTGAACGATTAGTAACCGAAACAATAACTGTATTATCGGGGCTTTCAATTTTGAAATCAAACTCGGACCCGTCGATTATTATTTTACCCACATTCCCTTTATTCATTATGGGTGTAACAACGTCTATGTAATTTACATTCGGATCCAATGTCTTATCCAATTCTACTTTTCTGGGAATATTTGAATCGATCAATGAGGCGGCACCAATTACAATAAATGCTATGCCACTTATCATAAGAACATAGAAGGTCTTTTTCCTACTCATATCAAAACTGAAGGATATCGCACTAATTAACGATGTGTTTTTCGTCGAATGTAAAGTCAGCACGAGTCAAAATCGAAAAAAGAGGAATGGAAAGCTCATGCCAAAGCGCTTGAGTCCATAAACAAGAAAAAAACCGAGCTTTAAAACCAAGTTTTTTGACAAATTGAAATCAAGGCCTGAAAGATTGATCATTTTGAAATCTCGAAGTATTTCTATGAACTCAATTGTAAATCGTATAAGGAAGGGGAAAATCTTTATTTATTATTGTAGTGGACTTTAATCGTTGAACAATAGTCCATCGTTGAAGATATCTCTAATTCTAGGAACAATTATTATGATTGGAACTATTGTTCTTTTTAATAATAACAGCATATATGCAAAGCAGGCGATCTGGAGAGACTTTGATAACATGAAAGACTTGGTAACCGCAATAAGAAATGGAGAAAAAAATGATAATAATGTTAATTGGGAAAAATTCCAAGACTCGGACATATATCAGAATGAAGATAAAGACTCCAAAGAATGCCTCCAACTTGCACATAAAATAGGGAATAACCTTGGAGACTACGAAATTGTCCATTGCTTCCGGGATGAAAATTATTTTAAGAACAAATATACTGAACCTGAAACACCTGAACCTCAACCAGAAACCAACGCCTCCCTGAATGTCCCAGAAGTACCAGAAACCAACGCCTCCCTGAATGTCCCAGAAGTACCAGAAACCAACGCCTCCCTGAATGTCCCAGAAGTACCAGAAACCAACGC
>Ga0075320_1000025_pt1 | contig 11210 bp, 8 predicted proteins | sample MayberryNE_TuleC_2_FD_120049 | JGI IMG/M metagenome (GOLD analysis project Ga0075320, IMG submission 120049) | Natural and restored wetland microbial communities from the San Francisco Bay, California, USA, that impact long-term carbon... | ecosystem: Environmental > Terrestrial > Soil > Wetlands... | reverse complement strand
TCCTCCTCGTAGTTCAGGTGCAGCGTCGTCCACGCAGTCCCGAGACCGCGTGCCCGCGCTGCCAGTGCGTAACTCCACGTCGCGGGCAACAGCGAGCCCCACAGGGACGCCTGGTTTCCTTCGGGCAGTTTTCCTCCGGGCACTTCGATGCATGGGATCACCAGAACGGGGACCTTGCCCAGGTGCGCGGCCAGGTAGGCCGCGCTGCTGTTGATACGACTCTGAGCCTCGGTGCGAGCCGGGTCGTCCAAGGAGGCTGCGGCGTCGTTCGTGCCCGAGAAGGCGTACTCGAAGTACGAACGCCGGTAGTATTTGCCGATGGCCGCCCTCTTGTCCGGGTCGGTGACGACGATCCAGTGCCACCCCTGCCGGTTGCCGGCGCTAGGCGCCTGCAGTGCGATCTCCAGGCACTCGCGCACTAGTTCCAGCGGGACGGGGCGGGCGAGGTCAAGGCGCTTACGCACGGAACGGGTCGTGGTCAGCAAGTCGTCCGTGGCGAAGGGAAGTGTCGTCATGATCTCCATGGTGCACTGCAGACTGGCGGGGGCAGCCGCCGCCCCCGTGGATGGGCTGCGGTGGCCAGCGAGACGCCGAACGTCTCCGGCAGATGTCGCCAGGCACACCCGCTTGTCAGCGCGTACACCACTGCTGTGAACACCGCCCGCTCGTCCACTGGCGCCGTCCCGCCGCCCTGCGGCCGTGAAGCGAACGACGGAAGCAACGGCTCGACAAGCGACCCACAGTTCGTCCGGCACCAACCGCTGCGAGAGATCAACACCACCCATGCCACGGCATCATGCCGCATCATACAGAGGCCACGGAGACAAGCTCTTATTGCTCAACGCGGCCACGATGGGGCGCTCGAGACCGTGCTCGAACTTCGTAGTCGCCCTGCTGAATACGAGAAACTTCTGCTCGAGGTCCGCACCACACACAGCCGGTCGTGTCTTTGCTGCACCAGGCCAAGCCACGCCCCTCGGCACTGTTCCCGCCACCACTGCGCCCGTGGTAGACGGCGTTCGCCAACAGAAACATTTGGACCGTGTCACCGCTGAACGAAGCTTGCGTCAAATCACTGTGGAGAGCCCTTCTGTCGACGCCGCACCCAGTCAGGATCTCTTGTGGGCGGCGCGACGCGGGCGGGCTCGCTCAAGTCGGCGTCCGAAATTCTCATCATCCGGTCGAAGAGCCAGATAAGGCGAGTGAAGCGCATCGCAGAAAAGCCGAGTGCGTACTCGAATAGGAAGCGTGAGTAATTCGGGTCGCCTTCCTTGTCGAGGGAGAGGGCGAAGAGAGTTAGAAGGCAGCAAAATCCAGTCGCAAGGAGAAGGCTCTTCCAGTTCCGTCTAAGCTCACCATGGTGCTCCCTGCGGACGGCGCGGAGACGTTCTCCATTTGTTGCGGTGTAGATGGATATCGCAATAGCGCTTAGACCTCCGATGGCGGAGATCACGCCCGTGGAGGCGGAGTAGAGGGAGGCTCGCTGAGATGCACTGATCCATGCGAGCCAGTCCCCAGAACCTGTAGCGAAGGTGAGCGCGACATGCGCGCCCACCACTGCAGTGACGGTCAGGTGGTCGAGCCACAGCTGAGCAGCCCAGAGGTCTACTACCTTCTCGCGTGCTCTCAAGTTCCCCCCTGCGCGGTCGAACCTCACATCTCCACAGCATCCACCGCCAGCCTCAAGGCGTCCTCGTGCTCGACGGCTGCTGACAGGATGGCATCCACCGCTGACAAGATCCGGATTGAGTTGCCGTCGGAGTCGGTAGCGGGCACACGTCTCTTGGCGGTGATGCTGTGTTCGACTAGCTCCACGAGCTCCGTACGCTCCGGCCCTTCAGGGTCCACGTAGACGAGTCGGGCTCGTGCGCGCTCAGCCCCAGTGACGAGGTCGGAAATCTCGTTGAGGTCCGAAAGGAGCCGTTCCCGATCACTTTGTGATCCACGTCCGCGAGGAATGCTGATGACCAGGGTCACGGTGATTTCACCGTAGTCTTCACCTGCCAGACGTAGTGACCGAGCGAGCCCGCCACTCCGGTTGCGCAGTTCTCCCATCTTATTCGACATAAGTTTGACTTCGATCCGGCTGGCACCGGTGGCCTTCTTCAACCGTTCGACTTCTGAGTGCGCGACCACAGGCCGCACCTGCAGTCGACGATCGGAGAAATAGCGAATACCGTTGAGCCACGTCTCCAAGCCCTTGTGGCTCGGAGACGACCGGTTTCCTGGCATGATACCGACGATGTTGCCGAACGGAAGAAAACACATCACTGAGGTATCTAGATACCCCTCGCGGTCTGATTGTTCCAGTTCACGTAGATCCTCGGTGTCCCAGTTCACGACGGAGAGCCACTCACCGGGATCCTTGACGCGGTGGAGCAGTAGGTGATCTTGCATGTCGTAGGTGGCGATCGTCCCCACCATCTGCGTGTCACTCTCCACCGCACGCTGCGCCAGGGGAACCTGCGAGAGATCCGCGAGGAAGGTGTCCCACTCGAGCGAACTGCGCATGCGACGTGCCTCTCCGCCAGCCGCCGAGACGATCTCGAAGAAGCTCACGGTGCGCTCCTTCATACGGTTCAACGTCGCCAACCTCGATCATTCACGTGCGCGCGCCGGCCTGAGGTGATCGGCTGGGGTTTGTGATTCGTCCCGGTTCGTCCTGTGGGTGGTGGTGACGGCCTGCCCGGGTGTCGTCTCGGTGGGCGTCGGTTTCCACGGGCCGAGGGTGTTGCGGGGCTTCTCCTTCCGGGCTGGTCGGGACGGGATCGGGGGCTCAGTCGGGGTCGGGCAGGTCCTGGACGGCGTCCCAGGCTTCGACGACGCGGGCGGAAGCGGGCCAGGCGGGATCGAGTTTCAACTCACGTCGGCGGGCGTGATCGGCGAGTTTCGCGGGCACGTCCAGGAGCTGGGCCCGCAGACCCGCGGGTTCCGCGCGGGCGAGTTTTCCTGTGGTGGCCAGGAGTTGGAGCCAGCGGGCGAGGTCGACGGCCAGGGCGAGCAGCGTGCACCACGCCTGGTTGAGTGCGAAGTACTTGGAGGGCATCAGGTTCAGGGAGAGGGCCTTGCTGCGGCGGATCCCGGCCTCGACGTGGGTGTGGGAGCGTGCCCGTGCGTCGAGGAACTGCAGTTGTTCGCCTGGGGTGTTGGTGGCGATGGCCTGGTAGCGGAAGTCGGTCTTCTTCTCGTACGGCTTGAGCTCGCGCTCGTACTTGGGGTGGACGGGTTCGCGGCGCACGATCACCCGCATGCCGGGCGGCCATCCCTTCAGGTCGAGCATGTCGGTGATCTCGACCAGGGCGGCGTCCTGGCGCGGCTGTCCCTTCGCGTCCAGCGCGGGGGTCCAGGCGGTGGCGGGGACCTTGGCCAGGGCTTTCCAGAAGTCGTCATCGCGGGTGTGGCCGACGGAGTACTCCCATCGGTTGCGTGCGTTGCCGCCTCCGCTGGTGATCCAGGCGAGGAACTCCATCGTGGCTCCGGCGCCGTCGGTGCGGAACAGGACGTGGCGGCGCCGTCGGGTGGGCAGCTGGCGCAGACCCTCGGTGCTGACGCTGATGTGGTCGTCCGCGGTATTGGAGCCGGCCGACCCGGGGCGCAGCCGATTGACCAGGAGTTCCTCGGTGTTGTCGCAGAACATCAGCAGGGGATGGTGGCCGTAGCCCTTGAAGTTCGCCTCCGCGCCCTCTTTGTCGGAGTGGGTCTGGATCACCGAGGCGTCCAGGTCCACCACCGTGATCCCGGTCAGCTCCCGTCCGTTGACCTTGATCCAGGGGAATCCTCCGGGACGCAGGTCGATCAGCTGGTGCACATGGCCACGGACCCGGGCCCGGACCGAGGCGATCTTCGTCAGCTGGACCGGTCCGATCGCCTCCAGCGTGCGCCACAGGGTGGAGGCCGAGGCCGGCCGGCCCAGGATCAGCGACGCCTGGCGCATCAGGTCGATCCCCGCCATCGACCTCGCGCCCAGCAGCACCGCGCAGGCCGCCGAGATCAGGACGGTGCCCCGGTCGTGCACCGGATGGAAACCCCGCCGTACCAGCGCCTCGCCCAGACCGTCGGTCAGCCCGACCTTGTCCGCGAGACGGCGGACCGGCACGATGCCCGCCTTGCCCACCAGTTTCTTCCCCTTGGTGGACAGCGACAGATCATCGGCCCACTCGGTACGCTTGGACACCCGGTGGGTGCCTCCTCCCCAGCATGATCCAGTCCTCGACAAACCGGATCATCGCAGGTGGAGGCACCCACCGGACCCGTTTCTCACACTCTGTCACCGACGAGACAGGACCCCATGAATTCCTGAGGCCAAGTGCTCGCTGCCTCCTTCGACTTGCGTCCGGGACCTGTCCTGCAGTATTCGTCCCGTACAATGTGACATCGACCATAATCTATGGGCGACACAGGGTAGTTGCGCAAATCCGTCACAGTCGACGGCGATGAGGGGAGGTAGTGGATCCATGTGTCGCGTCCGCTGCTACATCGTCAGCCGTGCTCGTAGCGCCCTCGGGTCAGAGAGCGGGATGCCATGATGCCTGGCTCGTAAGTGCCCCTGCCGACAGAGGAAGACAGTTCACCTGCTCATGGCCAGTAGCGACCTGAACCTCCGACCACACCAGCGACAAGCCGTCACCGCGGCGACGCATGCGTTGCAGTCCTCCACACGGGCCAGCATCATCGCGGCCTGCGGCACGGGAAAAACGATCATGGCTGCCCACACCGCGGGCCGTGTTGCTTCCCGTGGCAGAGTCCTCATCATTGTCCCCACCCTGGATCTCCTGTCGCAGACCCTGCACCAGTGGCGCGCCTGTGGGCGTCGTGGGCCAGCTATCGCTGTCTGTTGCGCGCGCCAAGCCGTTGACCACTCACCCGTCGGCGCCGGCACACCCATGACCACCAGCCCGTCCGAACTGGCCGCCCGCGATTCGGCCCCTGGGGGCCCGCTCACGATCTACGCCACCTACGCCTCCCTCCCCACCCTCATCGCCGCCCACCGCGACCACCACCTGCCCCCCTGGGACCTGGCCATCATCGATGAGGCCCACCGCACCGCCGGCCGCCTCGGCAAGGCCTGGGCCGCCATCCACCACGACGACCAGATTCCCGCCGCCCGCCGCCTCTACCTGACCGCCACCCCCCGCATCTGGGATGCGGACACCAACTCCGACACGGACACCGAGACGGTGGCCTCCATGGACGACGAAACCCTCTTCGGCCCCGTCGCCTACCGGCTCACCCTCTCCGACGCCATCGACCTCGGCCTCCTGGCCGACTACCAGATCCTCGTCCCCGTCGTCACCGACGAAGACCTCCGCGACTGGCTCGCCACCGGACCCGGCGCCGGCATCGACGGACTCCGCCTGGCCGGCCGCCAAGTCGCCGCCCTCCGCGCCATCCACGACCACCAGCTACGCCGCATCCTCACCTTCCACCACCGCGTCACCGACGCCCGCGCCTTCGCCACCACCCTCGCCGATACCGCCGCCACCCTCCCCGAGAAGCTGCGCCCCGACCATCTGTGGGCCGACTGGATCAGCGGGACCCACACCCCCCAAGTCCGCCGCCGCCTCCTCCTCGAATTCGCCTCCCACACCGACCCCCACACCCCCGCAGTCCTCTCCAACGCCCGCGTCCTCGGAGAAGGCATCGACGTCCCCGCCATCGACGCCGTCGTCTTCGCCGACCCCAAAAACAGCCCCATCGACACCGTCCAAGCCGTCGGCCGCGCCCTCCGCCAGGCACCCGGCGCCGGAAAGAAAGCCACCCTCGTCGTCCCCGTCTACCTCACCCCCGGCGAAGACCCCGACGACCTCCTCAGCGCCGACGCCTACACCCCGCTGTGGCACACCATCCAGGCCCTGCGCGCCCACGACGACCGCCTCGAAGCCCGCCTCGCCGACCCCCGCACCCACCGCCCCACCATCCCCCCAAAAGACCCCGACGCCTGGCTGCACTTCGACCGCCCCACCCAAGCCGAAGAAGTCGCCCTCGCCCTCTCCCTCCGCGTCCTGGCCCCCAAGAGCGCCGAATGGCGACGCGGCCTCAAAGCCGCCCGCCGCTATCACCGCACCCACCACCACCTCGACGTCACCCCCGCCTACGAGGACGAAGAAGGCTTCCCCCTCGGCCGCTGGCTGGGCTGGCAACGCCACCTGCACACCACCGGAACCCTCGACCCGGCACGCGCCCGAGCCCTCGAAGCCCTCACCATCATCTGGAACCCCCGCCAGCAAGCCTTCGACCGCGGTTTCGCCCACGCCGCCGCCTATGCCATCCAGCACGGCCACCTCGCCGCTCCCGTCGATCACATCCACGATGGCTTCCCCCTCGGCCGCTGGCTGGCCACCCAGCGCACCCGCGCCGCCCGCCTCCCCCAGGACCGAGCCGCGGCCCTCGCAGCATTGGACCCGTGGTGGAACCCGCCCTGGCCGATCACATGGCAACGCGCCTATCACGACGCCGCCCGACGGCATACTGCGACGCCAGCAGCTTCGGCAGTGGGGGAGTGGCTCCAGGCCCAGCGGGCCAGGGCCACCACTCTTCATCCTGGGCAACGCAGCCTCCTGCAGGACCTGGAGGTCGATCTGCCGCACGCACCCGCAGTCGCCGACGGGAACCACAAGCAGCCGGCACGCGAGCGAGCCTTCCAGCGGGGCCTGGCGGCCGCCCGTGCCTTTCACGAGCGCGAGGGACACCTGCGCGTTCCGCAGCGACACATCGAGGACACCGAAGACGGCCCCGTCCGACTGGGCCAGTGGCTGAGCAATATTCGCCGTCGGCACGCCAGCCTCAGCCCCCAGCGGCAAGCAGCCCTGACCGAGCTCGGCCTCTGACCCCACTTGATCGAATCACCGGCTTGTACGAAGGCATCGCGGCAATCGGCCAAGAGCTGCTGCCAGACGGTATCTTGTTCAGGCAGGGCAGGGCGACGGAAGGTGCAAGAGGCTGGAAACGGCGTGCGTTCGACTGTTTGCGTCAGGTCGAACCCCCTCGGGGACACGCGCCGCTCCGACTGCCACTGCATCGGAGGCGCCCCGATACTTGAACCACATGGTCTTCCACCCCATCGTGCGCGGTCAGGCCAGGGAAGAGACTTGGCGCTCGCTGGTTGCCAGATCCGAGAAGCTGCCACAAGGCTCCGCGTGACACAGGCGTCCTACAGGGTTGAGGCGCAATGACGTGCCCACCCGAATGCCGCCTCCGGGATACCTGTAGTTACCAAGCTTTTAGTTGCTCGTTATACCTCGCGCCATAGCGAGGTTGTTAAAGACGCTGAGGTGGGAAGTTGACACGGCAAGAAAGAAAGACTGTCGGGGCCGACCGCTGGGCTGAGTGCGAGTTCGTTGTCTGGCGGATCGAAGTGGATGACCCCGAGCAGATGATCAGCGAGTCGTACAACACGGCGGGGTCGGCGTCCTTGCTGGCTGAGTACAGTCGGGAAATCATGACTGAGTTCGCCTCGGGCCTGGGTTGCACCTACCAAGGGTGTCGGGACGATGGAGTCCGTGGAAGCGACAATGACGCTTACTACACCTGGTTTCTCAGTATCCCACAGGTGCTCCACGCCCAACGGGCATCAGGCCGGGTACCGGGAGTCGTCGAACAATGCCGGCAGCGGCTGGCGCAGGCTTTTTACGCTGACCGTCATGCATGGTTCTGCCTTGTCGATGAGCATCGAACCCGCGCCTTGCAACAAGGATACCAATTGGTTGCGTTGCGATGATTTATTAGGCAGAGAAAGTCGGACTTCTCACAGTCGACCCACACTCCGGTTCGCACAGCGCGTCGGTACCGACACGTCCGGGGACGCACACGGATTCAGTAGACGTCTCGTACCAGTCGGTGGGCGGGCTGCAGATACCGGTAGCTCACCCACTCCAGCGGTAGACGATTCCCGTCCAACAGCACCTGTGTGCGGTTCGCCCGGCATGGCGAGGGAAACTACCGCGTACCGTCTTGGAGGTTCAGGCGCTGTCGGCGCTCACGCCGAAGATGACGGCGCTGGTGATGGAGATCTCAATTCTCGTGCCCCCGAGCCGCACTCTTGCGCATGCCGACGGTGCTGCTGTGAGCTGGCCTCGCTCACATCTATGCCCGCCCGGAGTGCTCGGCGCCCATTGCCGTATGAGGCACGTCGGTACGGCTAGTACTCCAGCTGTAGATTGTGATCTTCATGTGGTGGCCGCTGTCTGGCGTCACCAGCGGGCGACGAGCGTTTCCTTTGTGCCTCGGTTGCGGTACAGCCAGGTGGTCCCCGGCGCGTTGGTTCCGGTCAGGTAGCCGACGATGGGCTCCCGCTGTGTTGCGCTGTCCAGTTCTCCAAGCAGATTCAGGGCGTCGGGCAAGGGGAAGAAGGCGGCTTGTTCGATGTCGTCGTCTTGCGGTGTGAGGTCCCCTGCCCACTCGTCGATCTCGAAGGCGGCGGCCAAGGCCGAGGGATGTTGCTCGGAGTCGATGTGCATGAGGAATGCGGTCCGCACCGGGTCGCCGACCAGCAGCCCGGTCTCTTCTCGCAGCTCACGCCGGAGAGCCTCGTGCAGGAGTTCGCCGTCCTCGACCCCGCCACCAGGCAGCGACCAGAGCACTTCGCCGTTGACGCCAAGGCTCTCCCGCACGAGCAGGATCTCGTCGTCTCGACGGATGATGCCGATGACCAGCTGCACCCGGGGTCTGGAGGCCTTCACATTCTCAACTGCCATGCCGCAGACCGTATGTGACGGCCGGATCGCCAGTGACCGGGGCTGCCGCAGAGAGGGGCGCGACCACCGTTGATCATCGTGAGTTGTGTGGACTGACGAAGAGACGGTGGTGGCAGGTCACAGCATAGATCCCGGTCGGTGGCGGGCGGCCTTCGAGTTGGCCATGGGCCGAATTGCGAGCCGGTTTGCCCGGGTCGAGCCCCGGCTTCGGGCCGGGCGGTTGGTGCTGGGTCTGCTGTTGGACCTGCCGCGCAAGAACTGCTGGACGATCGCGGAATGGGCCGGGGAGACCAGCCCGCACGGCATGCAGCATCTGCTGTGCCGAGCCGTCTGGGATGCTGATGTCGTCCGTAATGACGTGAATACGTCATCGAGCACCTCCATGACGACGCAGCGGTCCTGCTGGTCGACGAGACCGGCGACGCGAAGAAGGGCGCCACACGGTCGGGGGCCAGCGCCAGTACACCGGAACGGCCGGACGGATCGAGAACTCCCAGGTCGCTGTCTACCTCGTCTACGCCGGGACGCGCAGGCACGCGGCGGTGGACCGGGCGCTGTACATCCCACGCTCCTGGACGGGCGACCCGGACCGCTGCCGGGCAGCCGGACTCGGCGAGAACGCCGTCTTCGCGACCAAGCCGGACCTGGGCCCGCACGATGATTGAACGGTTCCAGGACGCCGGGCACCACGTCGGCTGGGTCACCGGCGACGAGGTCTACGGCGGCAAACCGAAACTCCGTACGGCTCTGGAGGACCGCGGCATCGGCTACGTCCTCGCAGGGGCCTGCTCGGCCGAAGTGCCCACCGGCGCCGGCAGGTTCCGCCGCCGCCACCACCAGGCACGATCACGCACCAGTCACTACCGGCGGCAAGCCAACAGCCCAGACATGAAGATCACGATCTACAGCTGGAGTATTAGCTGTCCTACGCATGGCGTAGGACCTCTGCTCCGTAGCCAGGGCTCGAGGAGCCTCAAGTCCGTCACCCTTCCATTGATTGGGCTTCAGGCCGTTGGCGATGGGCGGAGCCCGGCAGCGCCGTCCACCGAACCATCGGGCTCAGCAGCCGAACCACGTGCGTCGGCAGGGTGATCAGTGGACTGACCATCGGAGAGTCGGCGCTCGCCGTGAGTAGCAGGTACGGGCGGGAGCGCTGGTCAGGCGGCGACGCGGTGCTGAGCGAGTTTCGCCAGCATGACTTGATTGGCTTCCCAGCCGTCGGGGAATTTGGCTGGCACGGACAGGTGTACGGGGTCGGTTGACGGGTGGCTGTCGAGGAGATCGGCGATTCCTTCGCGGGCAACGACGATGCATGCTTGCCGGTGCCGGGAGGCGAGTACGCACAGCCTTCCGGCTTCGAGGTGGAAGGCCGTGGCGTCGCGGCGGCCGGACAACGGGTGGACGACTATGACGACTTCGAACTCCCGCCCCTGCAGCCGGTTCGCGGTGTCGACCGCCACCCCTGGCATGTTGGGGTTGCGGCTCCGGGCGAGGGCAGCGCGGACCAGGTCGGCCTGGTCGCGGTGGGTGACGCCGATGGCGATGTCCCCCGCGGACAGGAGGCGGCCAGCACGGTGCAGTTCGCAGGTGGCGACCGCTCCGCGCTCCAGCAGCCGGTCGGCGAGGTCCGCTGCTGTCTGGATGGTTTCCGTATCGGTGCGCGGGACGTGGCGGCGGGGAAGCTCGTGCAGGGCCCAGCCGGTGCTGAAGGCTGTCGCGAGGGTTTCGTCCAGGAGAGTACGGCCGAATCCGGCGGTGCGGAACTCCAGGGTGCGGGTGCCGGCATCGGTCCCGGCGGTGAAGTCGGCGAAGGGGTAGAACGCCTGGGAGATGGTGGGGGCGGCGGATGCCGGCAGGCGCCAGGACACTGGCAGCCGGTGCACGGGGATGTGCGGATTGTGCTCCAGCATGACGCTGACGCCGTTTTGTGTCGGGTCGTGTGGCAGTCCGATCCAGCGTTCGGTGCCGACGATCGTGAACGGGTCCAGCTGGCCTGGGTCGCCGACGAACAGGCCCCGGTCAAAGCGTTCGACGATCTGCAGCAGCATGTCCGAACGCATCTGGTAGGCCTCGTCCAGGATCGCCCAGCCGAATGTGCCGTCGCGGAGGGTGGCCCACTTGGCGGCGGTGCCGACGATGATCTGGCAGCCGGACAGCTCGTCCAAGGTGCGGCCGACAATCGCGTTCGATAGGCCACTCAGAGCTGGCGGCGGGCCGTAGCCGCTGGCGCTCAGGCGACCGACGGTGATGCCGGGGTGGGCGGTGGCGAGCCGTTCGATCAGGTCGTCGACCTGGTTGTTGGTCTGGGCGACGATGATCGGGCGTTCGCCGCCTGCGGTGAGTTCCTGGGCGGCCCGGACCACGAGGGTGCTCTTGCCGGCTCCGGGCGGGGAGTCGACGACGACGGCCCGGTGGCGGGGGCTGGCCAGGTCGGCCAGAATCGCCGCCGTGGCGGCGCTCGCGGCGGCGGGTGCAGCGGTGTTGTCAGTCCTCATGGCCCCACTCCTCTGCGGCGGC
>Ga0075320_1000024_pt1 | contig 11307 bp, 10 predicted proteins | sample MayberryNE_TuleC_2_FD_120049 | JGI IMG/M metagenome (GOLD analysis project Ga0075320, IMG submission 120049) | Natural and restored wetland microbial communities from the San Francisco Bay, California, USA, that impact long-term carbon... | ecosystem: Environmental > Terrestrial > Soil >... | reverse complement strand
TCTCGTGCAGCGCGGCCCGAACCGCGCTCAACAACGATCGGCGCTGCTAGCCCAGATCGACCCCCAGGTCCCGAACGTCGTCGTGATGGCGCAGACGGTCGAGGATCTCCTATTCGACGGAATCGCGTGGTGGCAGATCCTGGCCCGCGACGCCTACGGGTTCCCCGCGTCGGCGCAACACATCGACGTCGCCAGGGTCCACCTGGATCCGCCACCGGGTGGCCAGTCGCTGAACCTGCTGCCGTCCGGCGCGGATCCGTCAGCAGCCGTGTGGATCGACACAAAGGTTGTGCCCGGGAGGGACGTGATCCGGTTCGATTCCCCGAACCCTCCGCTTCTTGTTGCCGGGCGCCGTGCGATCCGGCGGGCCGCGCTACTCGAACAGACGTCAGAGCGCTACGCGAAGAACCCTCGCCCGCTCGACTACTTCACCGCCGGTGAAGGGGCCGACCCGGCGTCTGATGACGAGATATCCGACATTCTCTATCTGTGGGGTAAGGCGCGCGAGGAATCATCGACAGGCTATATTCCGCTGTCTCTCGAATATCATTCGGTAGCGTCCCCTTCACCCTCAGATCTGCAGCTAGTCCAATTGCAGGCGCGCGCAGCACTGGATCTCGCGAACGCGCTGGGGCTTGACCCTGAGGACCTGGGGGTATCGACTACTAGCCGGACGTACCAGAACGCCACGGACCGTCGCCAAGATCGAATCAATGACGTTCTCGCGCCGTACATGAGAGCCGTGGCCGACAGACTGAGCATGAACGACGTGACTCGGCGCGGTTACACGGTCGGATTCGACCTATCCGACTATCTCAAGGCTGACCCGATTACTCGGGCGACGGTCGCCACCCAATATCATGCCCTCGGCGCCATCACAGTCGATGAGATCAGGGAGGACGACGGACGTCCGATGCTCACCGAAACCCAGAAAGGTGAACTCGTGCCGAAGAGCAATCCGGCCACCGTGAATGAACCCGTGAAGAACTCCGCCCCGATCTCCGTTGAATTCGATGACGGCGACGGCGAACCGTTCAGTGTCCATTTCGATGCTCCCGTGTCGTTCTCTGCCAGCAAGGAGAAGCGAACCATCGGGGGAGAAATCCTGTTGTACGGTCCCGTTGGGAAGAACTGGCATGGATCTTGGAGGTTCGCGGCCGGGTCGGTATTCTGGAATTCGTCGGCAGTGTCGCGGGTGAAGTTGAACCGTGAGCACATCCGTTCTTCCCTCGTCGGGGCGGCCACCGAAGTGCGCTCATCCGATGATGGTCTCACGGCGAAATTCAAGGTGGGCCGTACACCGTCCGGTGATGAAGTTCTAGCCCTGGCAGAGGACGGAATCCTCGACGGATTTTCGGCCGAGGTAGACATCCTGAAATACCAGATCGACCCGACGGACGCTGACGTATTCTTGGTCACGTCCGCCGAACTCACCGGCGTGGCAATCACGTCGTCCCCCGCATTCCGCGACGCACGGGTTACCTCCGTGGCCGCATTAACCAAGGAAGGGAATACCGTGCCGAACCCGCTTCCCCCGATCACTCCGCCCACCCCTGTCGCTCCACCCGCTCCAGAGCCGGTTCCCGCTCAGTTCTCCGCCGAGGCCATGGCCGCCGCCGTGCAGGCCGGAGTGCAGGCCGCACTGTCCGAGCTCGGTCCGACCACGGTGAACCCTCGCCGTGAGCCGACGATTCAGGTGACGCGCGCCGAGCTCCCGTACGGTTTCAATGGCCACCGTCGACCGCACGATTTCAGCACTGACCTTTTCGCCTCGGCGAAGGGTGATGGTGTGGCTCGGGAGCGGTTGGATAAGTTCTTGCCGATGGTCTTCGGCGACGACGTCAGCACCGGCGACGTCGACGAACTGAACCCGACGCGGAACAGGCCGGACCTGTTCGTCGACAACCTCGAATTCGCTACCCCCGTGTGGACGGCCATCAACAAGGGGGCGATCGCGGATTCGACCCCGTTCACAATTCCCATGTTCGGCACTGCCACGACCGTCGTTTCGGCGCACGTCGAGGGCACCGAACCGACTGCGGGCGTTTACACAACGACTAGCGGTACGGTCACCCCCTCTGCGGTGTCCGGGAAATTCGAGCTCACCCGTGAGGTCATCGACCAAGGCGGAAACCCACAGGTCTCAACCATCATTTGGGCAGAGATCATCCGCTCCTACAACGAGGGCTTGGAAGTCGCGGCAGTCGCGATGCTCGACGCGCTCACTCCCACGGGTATCGCTCTGAACGGCACCGATGCCGATCTCGATCAGGACCTGACAGCGAATTTCGCCCTACTCCAGTACATCCGTGGCGGAAACCGGTTCTCTCGGTTCTTCCTCGCGTCGGACCTTTTCTCTGCCCTGGCCGCCGCCGTGGACGACAACGGCCGCCGTCTATACCCGGTGATCGCACCGAGTAACTCGTCCGGACAGACGTCCGCCGACGGCGCTTACATCCAAGTCAACGGGCTGCAGGCACGTCCCGCTTGGGCGCTTGAAGCTGGCAACGGCGGAGACGGATCGTCGTACCTGTTCTCGCCGAATGACTGCCACGGGTGGGCTACGGCGCCTCGGCGGCTGAACCTCGAATACCAGGTGAAGAGCGTCGAGCTCGGTGTCTTCGGCTACTTGGCGGTTGCCAACACCCGGCTGACAGGGGTGCGTGAGGTCACTTACACCGTCTGATCACCGACCGTTCTGCCGGCGGTTACCCTCTGTGAAAGGATAAAGATCATGACCCGCGCAACTCGCGCACGTACTGACGTTCTCGGCACCTTCTCCTACCGTGCGGCCGCGCTCCCGCCCGGAACCGGTGTGAGTGAGGATCTGTTCTCCACCACCGGGGATGTCCTCATCACTGGTTTCTACGGGCTGATCACCGTGGCGATTCCCGCAGCGTCGATTGACTTCGATCTTGCCTACGACCCTGACGACGGTGGCTCTGACGTGGCGCTGGCCACGCTCCTGGCCGTGGACAGCCTGGCGTCCGGCACGTGGCTGACCCTGAACACCACCGCCGGTGGCGCGCTCGTGGCCGGGCTCGACGTCGGCGCGCATCTCGCTCTTGACCGACCGATCTCGCTCGCGGGCGGCGGTGACATCAAGCTCAACGTTGCTGGTGGTGGAGCGATCGGCACCACCGCGCGCGTCTCGTGGGGTGTGCTGTGGCTTCCGCTGTCCGTCGACGGAGCGGTTGCCGTTGCCTGACCCGATCCCCGTGTCACGTGAAACATGGCCTGTTTCACGTGAAACGGGGGCCCTCATGAGGGGAATCCATGCCGATCACATTGAGCAGTCAGGGCCCGTTCTACCGGTACGTCGGTGACGAGTGGGTCACCGTGGCGGTCACGTACGACGACGACGGCAACCGGGTTACTCCGACGGTCGGCGCTTCGGTGCTACTGCCAGACGACACGTCGTCCGTCGTCACACCGACCGAGGACGGCACCGGGGTGTGGGTGTGCCGGCACACGCTCACCGTGCCCGGATGGCATCACCTGCGGTTCGTCGCGTCCGGCACCGTGGTGGGTGTCGAGATCGCACAGACGAACGTCGAATCCGTCCCGACGTCCGTCGACGACGGATGGCCGGACACGTCCGCGTGCCTCGCCTACCTCGGAGAAACGTCAGCATCCGATGCCGAGATACTCGACGCGCTCACCGCGGAGACAGCGGCGCAACGGGCGAGATGCCGGATCCCTCCCGCCTATCCTGCCGACCTGCGGCAGGCTCTGCTGCGCCGCGTAGCCAGAAACCTTGCCGCGCGGGCCGTGCCCGTCGCGTCGTTCACGAGCTTCGAGGGTGGTGGGACATCGGCCCGCGTTCCACGTACGGATGCCGAGATCTCGCGTCTCGAGGGTCCGTATCTGCGCCGGACGGTGGGCTGATCGTGGATCTCGCCGACGCACGGCAGGAAGTGGCCGACGCGCTGACCCTGATAGAGGAGCTGCGCATCCGGCCGCGGGGAGTTGTCAAGGCACCGAGGATCGGAGACGGATGGGTCACGGTCGGCCGGATCGCTCCGGCCGACTACACGAGATGCTCGGTCACCCTCGTTGTGATCATCGTCCTTGGCGCCGATGAGTCCGTCGCGGACGAAACCTACGAGTCCCTGGCCGTCGACATCATCGACGCGACGACTCGGATGATCGAGCTCCCTGTCGCGGACGTCGCCCTGGAGCCGATCACTCTCATTGTTGACGGCGGTGGAGCGTTGCACGCGCTCACGCTCACGCTCACTACCGAAGTGGAGGACTAGGATGGCCACTGTCATCGGCACACGCCGAATGAAGTTGTTCCTTGGAGTCGGTGTTACCGACTTCACGGCGGAAGTCTCGAATGTAGCCCTCGACGCGTCGGAGAAAGATTCCGATTTCGTCTCATATGCAGAGGCCAATTCCGGTGGAGCGCGTGACTACGTGCTCAGCCTGACTATCCGGATGGATACCGCAGCGGCATCGCTGTGGTATTACGTGTGGTCCGTCGCCGGAACAGACGTCACCTACCAGTTCTGGCCCAATGGACAGAACACCGTTGACCCGACAACACCGACTGAGACATACCCGAAATTCTCCGGAACGCTGACGATCAGTGAGCCCGATGGTGATCTTCTCGGGGCCGAGGGTAACAAGTCGACCACCGCGGTTGGCACCGTGGCCGTGAAGTGGCAGTGCACTGCCAAGCCGACGCTCGATGTGGCGTGAGAGGACTAGGTCATGGCAACGATCATCGGAACCAGGAAGCTCGTCCTCATCGTCGATAGCGAGGACTACAGCACCGAAGTCAGCAAGTGCATGATCACCACCGGTGACACGGATTCTGACTTCGTGTCTTTCCCGGACGCGCTTGCCGGCGGCTTGCGGGATTACACCCTCAAGCTGACGATCCGGCAGAACACGGCGGACGATTCCCTCTGGTACTTCGCTTGGGACCGTGCGGGTGATGACGTCGACGTCGAGGTATGGCCCAACGGTGACGGAATCACGGAAGGTGCGACCACACCGAAGGTCACCGGAACTGTCACGATCACAGAGCCCGATGGGACGTTCGTCGGCGGGCAGGCGAACCGCTCCAACACGAAGGTCCAGACGTGCGAAGTCGAATGGAAATTCACCGCCAAGCCAGCCATCGACATCACTCCCTGACATGCCGTCCGGTGTGCGGGTCGAAGGACTCAACAAAACAATCAAGGCCCTGCAATCGCTCGGGGTGGAGGTAGCGGATATGAAGGAAGCAATGTCCGCTATCTCCACCGAGGGGGCACGTCTTGTAGCCGATATGGCGCCGAAGGTCACTGGCGCTCTAGCGGCTACGGTGCGTGGCAATAAGGCCAAGAACAAAGCCGTGGTGATGGCCGGAAGGGCCCGGGTTAAATACGCGGGGGCCATCAACTACGGGTGGCCCGCGCGTAATATCGAGCCGTCATTCTTCATGCAGCGCGCCGACGCTGCCCTGGCGCCTAGGGCTGTAGCGATGCTCGAGGAAGGACTAGATACAGCGATGAGAAAGGCAGGGCTCCAATGATCGACGCAATCGCCATGGGTCGTTCCCTCAACGGGTACGAGGAAATAGCTATCCGGAAACTGTTCGGGGACGCGTTCGAGAACCTCAGCGGGATGTTCGCCGGGCGTAGCCTGTACTTCGTGCATCTCCGCCGGGAAGGCGCGACGGACGCCGAGGCATACAAGGCTTCCATGACGGCGACGGTCGGGGAACTCGACGACATGTTCCGGTCACCGGACGCCGAGGGAAACCCCGATGGCTCGACGACGACGACGACCGCGATCGGGCCTACGCCAATTTCGTCGTCGGAACTGGACTGAGCTTCACGCCGGATGAGTACCTGACATTGACCCGAGGACAACGCTCCGCGTGCATTGAACAGGCGAACAGGAGAAGGTGACAAAACGTGGGCGCTACGGTCAAGATCTCTTTCTTAGCTGATGTCGGCAAGGCACAGAAGGACATCAAGGATGTTGGCGACACAACACGGTCAGTTGTTGTCGACGTCGAATCCGGCGGCAAAGGAATGTCTTCGGCCCTCGACAAAGTTGGCAGTGCCGCGGTTGGAATGAACGCGGCCATCGACAGTGCCACCGCCGGACTACAGGCAATCGACGATATCCAGAACATGGCCAGGAACAATGCGAACCGCTTGGCGCGCGCGCAGCTTGATGTGAGCCAAGCAATGGTCGACGGAGAACAGGCATCCGTCGACCTGAAACAAGCGACCCTCGACCTGAACCAAGCACAACTCGACGGACGCCAATCCGCCGTCGACGTCGAGCAAGCCCAGATTGACAAGAGACAGGCAGACCTCGACGCGACAACGGCCCAGAAAGAGTACACCGCTGCTGTCAAGGAATTCGGTGCCGGATCCGCAGAGGCGAGACAGGCAGGAATCGATCTCGCTCAGGCTGGGGCTGATCAGAAGCAATCAATGGTCGATCTCACTCAGGCACAAGAGGACGCGAAACAGGCCCAGGTCGACGCGACCCAAGCCCAGGTCGACGGACGTCAGGCCACGATCAATGCGAAGAGCTCGACGCTCGACCTTGCCGATGCGCAACGCGCGATTGACCCGTCCCCAGTGCAGCAAGCGATGCGCGCTGTCGAAATGTACGCTCCGGCTCTTGCCGCGGTAACGATTGCTGCTCAGGCTTTCACTGCCGCATCGCTTCGGTCAACGGCCGCAGCTGCCGCGCAGCGGGTTGCTACGGTCGCGGGATCGGTGGCCACCGCGGCCGCGACGGCTGTCCAATGGGCGTTGAACGTAGCTATGGCCGCTAACCCTGTCGGACTTGTGATCATCGCAATCGTCGCGCTTGTGGCGGCAATCGTGGTCGCGTACCGGCGCAGCGAAACCTTCCGGGAAGCCGTCAATTCGCTTGGCCGCGCATTCATGGCAGCTATCGGAGCGGTCGGCCGTTTCGTTACCTCGGTTGTCACGTACTTGCTGAACCTGCAGAATCGGATCAAGTCGGTATTCGGCAACGTCGGGTCGCTGCTGTCCGACGTCGGTAGGCGACTCATCGACGGACTGATCGGCGGAATCACATCGAAATTCGATGACGTCCGTAAAGTCCTCGGCAGGCTCACCGGGCTACTCCCCGACTGGAAAGGGCCAAAGAGCAAGGACGCGAAACTACTGTTCGGGAGTGGCGCGCTTGTCATCGACGGATTTCGGCGTGGCCTTGAATCACGCTATTCCGGCGTAAAGTCATCCCTGTCTTCATTCACCGATGGCATCTCGGCTGCAGGGTCCGCGTCGGTCTCCGGCGTCGTCTCAGGAAGTGCTACACCAGCTAGCGCGCAACCGATCGTCATCGAGTTCCGGGGGGACGGCGACCCAATCATTGACGCGATATTCGAGGAATTCAGGAAGAGGATCTCTGCCCGTGGCGGCAGTGTGCAGGCGGTGCTAGGCCGATGATCCACGACACGTGGGCAGACTCGACCACGGCGCTGGGGGTTGAGCTGTACTACTCCGGCGCGTGGCATGACATCACCGATGACGTCGACCGTCGCGGCGTGCGTATCTCCCGTGGCCGATCCGCCGAAGCGGCGATAGCGGACCCTGCCTCATGCACGCTGACACTGGCCAGCGACGACGGCCGGTACAGCCTGAGGAACCCGAGGTCGCCGCTGTACGGGCTGCTGGGGCGCTCGACACCTATCAGGGTGTACGTCGAGCACGGTGCCGTGTGGTGCCCGTGTGCGGGCTCCACGGGGTACTTGACGGCGCCCGACTCGGCGGGTATCTCGGTCACCGGTGACCTAGAGGTCTGGGTAGACGTCTGGCAGAGCGACTGGCGGTCAGCGAAGCGGGATCTCGTCTCCCATTGGGGTGCGATCACGAATCGAGGATGGGCGGTCCAGTCCCTGGCGGACGGGACGCTAGCGCTGTACTGGTCAGAGGACGGATCGGCGATTCTCGGGGCAGTGTCCACCGCGCTGATGCCGATCGTCTCCGGGCGGATGGCGGTGCGGGTTACCCTCGACGTGAGCAACGGCGGTAACCACGCTGTCACGTTCTACACGGCACCGAGGATCGGGGATACCTGGGTTCAGCTAGGTGACCCGGTAATCGCCGCCGGAGTCACGTCGATCTTCGATTCGACCGAAATCGTCAGGATCGGCAAGAACTCCCGCACCGACGCTGTGGGGGGCGATTGGCGGTTCTTCGAAGCGAGGATCTATGACGGCATCGGAGGGACGCTAGAGGCAGCTCCCAAGGCCTCGGACGGTGTTGCCGGATCGGCCACGCTCACAGACTCGCAGGGGGTTGTCTGGACCCTCGGCGCCGGATGTGAGCTGACACGACGCCACTACCGGTTCACCGGGACAGTCGCTTCCTGGCCGCCGACCTGGGGACGGAAGGGAGCGAGCTCTGTCCTCGTGGCCGTCGAGGGTGGTGGCGTGATGCGGCGCCTCGGCCGTGGCACGTCTGCGATGAAATCCGCTCTGCGGCAAGGCATCCCGGGCATCGGTACGGGTCTCGTGGCGTACTGGCCCTGCGAGGACGGCGCCGATGCAACGACGATCGGCGCCGCAGTAGGCGGGAGACCGGGGATCGTGACCGGACCGGTGATGATGGCCGCTCACACCGATCTGCCGGCATCCGCACCGATGCCGACGATCAGCACGGGAAAGCTCGAATTTCAGCCGCCTACCTACACCGTGTCGGGTGAGATCCAATGGCGCGCCGTCATCGCGTGGCCGTCCACTCCTCTGCCCAACGGGTGCGTCGTCGCCAGGGTCTATACGGGCGGAACGATGGCGTGGGTGGATCTCATATACACCACTGCTGCGGGGGGTTCCCTCGAAGCGCGCCCGTACGACACATCGGGGACTGCGATTGCCGGATCGTCGGCGGCGGCATTCGTGGTGGACGGAATCACCTCTCGACTGAGTATCGACACAGAACGCATCGTCGGTGACGTGAGGCTCACCCTCGCCAATGTCGAGGTAGGTGCGTCGGCAGGCGCCGCAGTGGGAGTGACCTACGTCGGATACTCAACGGGGCGCTCTGCCAGGCAGATAGTCAACCCTGCCCGCGCCGATCTCGGCGAACTAGCAATCGGTCACGTAACCCTTGAGAATGATCAGACGTCGGTATTCGACATCTGGCGTCAGGCTGACGCCTACAACGGCGAGGAAACCGCTGACAGGATCGACCGACTGTGCACGGAGAACGGGCTCACGGCCACGATCCTCGGCGAGGACGACACGGAATCCCTCGGATATCAGCGCATTCAATCGCTCACGGATGCCCTCAACGGCGCTTCGGTCTCTGACTACGGAATCCTCTACGAACACCGTGGGAGCTACGATCTCGCCTACCGGTCTATGACGTCGATGCTCTCCCAGAATCCGGCCGCTACGATCGCTCACACCGACAATCTGCTAGTCCCGTTCTTCCCTCGCGAGGACGACGCCAGCCTGAAAAACCGGGTCACGGTCACCCGTGAGGGAGGATCTTCCACAACCGCCGAAGTCGTCGACGGTCCTGCCGGCACTACCGTGGCCGGAACTTACGACGACTCGGCGAATCTCAGCCTTCACGCCGATCAGCAGACAGAGCTGCAAGCGTGGTGGAGGGCGAACGTCGGAACCGTCGACGACGCACGCTACCCAACCATTGGCTGGGATCTAGCTCATCCGACGTTCCTCGCTGACGACACCCTCACCACCGATCTCCTGCTCCTGGACCTGGGGGACGTCCTACGCATCACCGACCCCCCGGTGTGGCTTCCCCCGGACGACGTCACGGTGGTAGTGCAGGGACTATCGGAGACGATCACACCTACCGGTTTCAAGATTGAGGCATCGACCACTCCGGCATCCGCCTACCGGGTACTCCGGTACAACACGGCTAGCGACCGTTGGTCTAACCAGGAAACTGCCCTATCCGCACCCCTGTCGTCCGCCACGGTCGACTTCGCCGGAGGTCAGTGCCTCACAGCATCGGGCGCCAACGTGGCCACCGATCTCGAGATCCGGGTTCAACTGTCCCTGGACGACTGGACACCAGCGGCACAGAGCACGGTCGTGGCGAAGTACGTCAACACCGGTGACCAACGATCGTGGGCACTCGACGTCAGCACGACCGGACGCCTGCACATGTATCTGTCCGTCAACGGAATCACCTTCTCTGAGGCGACATCGACTGCGGCCACTGGATTCACGGACGGCACCGTGCATTGGATCCGCGCTGTGTTCCACGAGGACGACGGCGGAGTCTGGACCGTCAAGTACTACACGTCTGAGGACGGCGGTACCTGGGTTCAACTGGGAACGACGGTTTCCGGTGGCGCGACCCTCGCACTGTTCGAGTCGACCGCGCTGTACCAGTTGGGAGCTCGTTCCGGAACCGCGTGCACATCATCGATGGCAGGCGTGATCCACGCTGTGGAGATCCTCGACGGTGTAGGCGGTACGCCGGTCGTGTCGTCCGACCCTGCCGACTGGACACCCGGGTACACCGGATCAGGCACCGGTGCCACGGTGGCCACCGCGACGACGTCAACGGCAGGCTGGGACGTCCCCTACGCCCCGCTCTGGACCCACGACGACGGGGACTACGACGTCAGCATCGGTGGCGAGAGAATGACCGTCACAGCCGTCTCAGGGGCCGCTACGCCCCAGGTCGTCACCGTCACTCGAGGGGTCGACGGAGTAGTCATCCCGCACGTGGCCGGAGAGCAAGTCCTGTTGCACGATCCTGTGAGATACGGAAAGTAGGCGTCATGGCTGTAAAGGCAGGCGGAATCGCGGATGCGGCCGACTGGGTTTTCCCGGACGTCGTGACCGCTTTCGGCAACGGAACCAACTCGGTGACGGCCACCGCGTGGGCTGTTCTTCCAACAACGACGTGTTCCGCGTCGGTCGTCAACGCTCATCCGACGGACACCCTGCTATGCCTCGTGTCCTATGGCGCATGGATGTCGTCCACCGTCGGGTCATCCCTGCGCGTGGGCGTTGACGTGTCCGGCGCCGTGACAATCGCTCCCGGGGTAGGCGGAGGGGCGGCGGCAGGCTGGGGCGAGATCCCGGCCACGACGTACGAGCAGACGTCGTCGCAGCATCAGGCCACGATCACGGTCGAATGCCCACCGGGCACGACGACCTTCGCTATCTGGGCATACCGGGCCGCTGCGTCCGGAACTCACGCCGTCAACTACCCAACGCTGCGCATCGTCCCGCTAAGGTATCTGCCATGATCCAAGACAGATACCCGGCCGCCGTATGGCGCCCGGTGAGCTACTGGCCCGAAGCAGGCCGGTTCACGGCCGCGCCGATCGGGT
>Ga0075320_1000021_pt1 | contig 11505 bp, 11 predicted proteins | sample MayberryNE_TuleC_2_FD_120049 | JGI IMG/M metagenome (GOLD analysis project Ga0075320, IMG submission 120049) | Natural and restored wetland microbial communities from the San Francisco Bay, California, USA, that impact long-term carbon... | ecosystem: Environmental > Terrestrial > Soil >... | reverse complement strand
CAGCGATAACAGTGCACCGACTATTATAACTAAATATAGTGTTTTGTTGTGTTGCATTAAGAGACTTACAACTTCATCATATATAAAAAATTAATGACATTTAGTCATGTACTCCGACCGTCTATCACTAAAGGGTTACAATATTGAATAAATATTATTTGGTTTCGTGAAGATTTGAGGAAGTACAGAGACTAATCATCTCTTCTAAAATCAAAGAAAAAGTATTACGACAAACAAACGTAACGAGATAAACGATGAAACGCTATTAAAAGATATTGCAAGCGGTATAACTGTCATATCATACAGAGAGGAAAAGCATATGCCACGATGCGCATACGTTCCTTATGTGCACTGTCTTGTAATTCAGTAGGATAGGAAGATACTAGCACTAGCATTGATAAATAGGCCTCCCACCAGGTTTGCGCAGTGATGCGTTTTCTATTTCATCATAAGGTGCTACTCCTACTTCATAACTTGAACCTTTTAGTTCATCGGAGTAATTACATCTTACCGTTAAACCATGATATATATGACTACTGTACGGTTCCGTTTCAATATTTATGGTAATCAAGATTCCGCCAGACTTATTTTTAAACATAAGTATAAGAGGAGGGTTATCTTTACCATCTGGATTGTTATCTGTGCGATGTGAAAATGAAGTAATTTCTAATGAAAAGTTAACAACACAAGTACTGTCGGGTCTTTTGACTATGGTTGCACTTATATCCATTAATTTTGCCTAAATCTGATGTTCAACACCTTTGGTTAAGATCACATCATCCCATGTAAATGTCATCGATTTTTCTATTTCAGATTCTTTTCTTGAATATTTTTGACTTCTTACTTCAGGTGTTTCCTCATCATAATATTTAGTATCCGTTACCACAAAATACATTATTTAAGGATATTTTTAAATTTTTTTTACCATAACGGGTCAACAAAGTACCTAAAACAAATCCTTTTTTTCTATCATGTTTTTGGTTAAAAATCGCAGTTGCTTATGAAAATTTGCATATGCAGAAGAATTAAACCTAAAGAAGGACCAAACATCATATAATGATCTTTTAGATGCTCTTAGATTAGCATTAAAAGGTTACAATATAAAATAAAAAAGAAGAGGGAATTTTATCACTTTACTCTAATTCGGGGGTTCCAACTTTCCTGGTTCCTTTAGATTTTGGTCTGATGATTCAGCATCGGGGTCTGGTGGATTCACCTCGGTTGGTGGATCTCCTTCGATTGTTGGTTCGATTCCGAATATCATCCTCACATTCTTGTCGTAGTCATCAAGCAATCTCTGTATCTTATCAGGGTCAGGTGGTGTTGCTGCTGCTGCATCTGATACAGCCTTCTCAAATTCATCTGTTAGTTTTGTGAATTGCTCTTTATCATAAACGATGATTCCTTGTCCAGACGCTTGTTGTTGTAGACTTGTTGCACCTATAGCGCCTATCAATGCTACAGCCACTATCAATACTCCCACGTTGTGAAGTGAACTCATTATCTGTGTCACAAATGTATTACTATTAAGATTTTCTTATTATCCATTGCTGTATTTTGACTTGGTGGCTATACCGTCAAAATACAACGAATTAATAATATCGTTAAGGACGGCATACGCTAACGAACTTTCACTAGATAAAGAACAAACTTCATATTCAGACTTATTGGATGGCTTGCGGCTATCCCTCAAAGGCTATAATATAGAGTAATTAGGTCATTGTATAACTCTATCATTATCTTTAAGTGCTGCAACCTTGATAATTGGACTTGTTATATTGGTGACAAAATAAAAAATGAATTACGTTAGAGGAGCAACCTTTGTCTTGGGTATCCTAATAATAATATCGGGGCTTTACTTCCTAATATCGGCAAGCAATATTTTTGGAGTTCTTCTTGGAATGACAGGTATAGTTCTTGGAATCGTCTTTACATGGAAAATAAGAAAAAGGGGGAAACAGGAGAAGAGATTGAAGAAATGAGAAAATGCACAAAGTGTGGTAACTATTTTATAATGTGAACGTTATTCTCACCATGTCTATCTATCTCTGCTTGAATATCGAGATCTTCTTTATCTTCATAATCAATTCTTTTAGATCTGTATTTATGAACACCTTTTCTATAATGGTCCTTTCTTTCTCTTTTTCATCTTTGACTTGCGCTACTATCAGTACTAAAAAATATTGATTCTGAATTCTCAAAAGGATCTTTAACTGTTTCTAATGAATCCTTTATTTCTGATTCTGGATATGACTGATAAATCGGTAAGATATTACCACAGAGATAGTCGGTGAAGGCAAAAAACTAAATGGTGAACATACACAGAAGACATTCGATCCAACAAGTGATGCTTTAAGATGGTTTGAAAAATTTTCTACCAAATTTAGAATTATGTCAATGTTATTGGAAACAAGAAGAAAGGACAAACAAGTTATTCAGATTTATTAGATGCATTAAGATTGGCATTAAAAGGATTTTAAATTAAATAAATAGATCGTTACTCTTGGTAGAATAGATATTTAGTAATTTTTTATTTCTGATTCTCTTAATTTAGTTAGTTGAATTCATAAAGTTTTATATAATATAATTCCTACTTCTAGATATGAAGCAATACGTCATTTTAGGGCTCATTTTAATTACTATGCTTATTTCCGTTCTAATCATGGGAACGCCCATTAGCGCAATCAATACGTCATATTCGACTAACGCAAACCAGTCATTGACGGTTCCCGTAGTTTGTGATAAGGGAAAAGAATGTCTACCTCAACTTTTTGTGGCAATACCATTAAACAAGACCCAACTTGCAAATATGTCCTCCGCGGAAATCATCAACCTAAAAAATGATTACCTTAAGGCAATTGATGGCTACTTCGTACAGAGTATTCGAACTTTCAAACAGAATCCAACAAACTCTTTAAGTCCAATGGCTTATTGCGATACATTACCTGAGCCTGGATGTTACGGGATGAGAATTCCAGACCCCGACCGAGAGCCTTTGCTGATTGAACTAAATAAAAATAAGACTAAGTAAGTTTAAGAACGGTATATGCTGAAGAATTGAACCTAAAGAAGGACCAAACATCATATGACGATTTGTTAGACGCTCTTAGGCTTTCGTTAAAGAGTTATAATATAGAATAAAAATTTTGGGTAGTAACTGAGAATAGCGAATACTCTTCAGTCTACTTTTGTACTTCCAACAGTTTTTCTATTGTGCCAAATATTGGTGTGTTCCCAAAGTGGTTTTGTATTTTTGTTGGATCTACCCATATACTTACGGCATTATTATCCATCGCTTTGATGCTGAGTGGGACATCATGTACTGGTCCTTGCCTCATGGTTACAGTAGCAGTTCCGTTAAATACTGTTGTCGAGTTATTTGGCATTGACATATCTGTGAGTGTAAAGTTATAGATCCTGTGATCGTGCATTGCAGATCCATTTGTCATCACCATGTTAAATTTGGCTTCCAAAGTTGCATTTTGAAGATTGCCTGTAGCATTTCCATTCTGTGTTTTATTATGCATTGATACACTGCCTTTGTAAAGACCTGAAACTATCCATGTGGGATTACCATTTTCATCAGTTTGTAAACTTGCAATAGTTCCAAATGCATATGATCCTGGCTTCATCATTTTGTCATGGTGAGAATATCCCTGTTTTGCTTGCGAATATTCATTTGCCATGATGCTGTTTGGTGTAACTCCTGATACCAGTAAACCTGCAGAGGCAATGAATAATACTAAGAGTAATTTTGTTTGCATCATCATAGTTAGTGACTCGCTAAACTTCATTTTAAAGTTATCATATTCAGATTCAATATTTGATTCCGATAAATTGCATAGTGAATTAAGAATTTTAGATTGGATATTCTACCAAGTTTGCGTTAACGGCTAGAATCAAGTAGTAAAATTGATTGGTGCGTATCCGGTGAAGAAAAGTAACAATCAAAAATTATCCTAACAGTGAATTCAAGATAGTCTTGTAAAGAAGTAGCAGCAGAAACGGTCCTGTTAAATGTAATTCAAACCTGCCAACACATAAAACCTAATACAATATAATATTGAATTGGTTTCTATTGGATAGTATTGAATTAGAGAATACAAAAATTTGCTCATGATGGTAAGAGTTTGGGTAAAAATAGACTTATCAAACTTACAAATTCTTACAACTTTCTACTAAAACCCTTTTATAATATGTAGTGCCAAAAAAACTAAGTCTAAACACCAACTGGTGGGAATTTTGGTTGCTTCTTGTTCATCCAATCAAATTAACCCCTCCCATCAGTTGTTAATTTAAATATCATATGTATTTGGTAACTATAAAAATATTTTGTTTATCGACAGAATTTTTACTTAATACTTGTATACTTTATGAGTAACGTTAAGAAAATCTTATTTGATTTTATGCAAAAGTTCATTGCATCATTCTAACGTGCATTCAGGTAACTTTTTATAGTTTAGTCTCTCGTAAACAGATCCAAAATCTGAAGCGTGTGGTGGGTCCTAGACATATTGGTTTCTATCTCTCCTTGGGCCCATCAGTTATAATTTTAACTAGGTGATGTAGATGGGAATAATTTCAGGACTTCATCGCTGTATTCACCAAGCAACGTTTGTATTCTATCTGGATCAGGCGGGTTGACGGATGCAGCATCTATTATATTCTTTTCAAATTCATCTGTCAGTTTCTTGAATTCTGCACAACCTCCACAGTCTCTAGGTGCATACACTTGTTGTGCGCTCGTTGTTACTACTGTGACAATAGTTATTGAGGCTAGTATTGCCATTACGATATAAATGGACTTCATGTTTATCTTAGAAAGGAATATCTATTAAGTCTTCTTTATCTCTTATAATCGTATAAAATATTTACAATACACCCTTAACTACCATCTGATTCAGGTAAATGAATAATATTCTATTCTTAAATTCAGATATAACGTAGTAAAGAAGACTCTTCTTTTTTACCAATTGTTCTTACTTAATCCACTTATACTTTGTTTAGTATCAATTTGCGATAACTAACCTTGAATACAAAAAACGTGTTAATGTTTGTAGCACTGTCTATAGGAATATTGACATCGCTAACAGGAACAGGGCTGTCACAGGTAGCACCAGCATTTGCCGACAAGGATGAGTGCGAAGATAATGATGACGACAACTGTAACGAGAGGACCCACAAGATAAAACAGGATAACGATTGTAAAGCAGAGAATGAATATGAACACATTGGCTCGATGGGTAGTCCCGTTAACAACAATCAATTTGAATGCACCAACGACCTAATAGATCCGGTTAACGGCGATGACGATTTATTCGGAGATATTGGATTACATTTATCGCAACCTTAGTAAGTAACAGGTAACTACTCGTTACCTACAACACCCTTTTTTATTTAGTTAATAACAGATATGACTTGTGAGTAATTAATTTCAAATCAATTATTTACTAGAATCATATAAGATATTTACCGCTAAGCCTTTATCAATTGCTGCTTGAATATCAAGATCTTCCTGTTCTTCATTCCTAACTAATTACCTACTCCGTCTCTTTGAGGGACATTGTATATTAAATCCTCATTTGCTGAATTAATTATATGACCGTGAATCAAATATTACAATAAGAGGTTAAAGATTCAGAACTTTGGCTTCCCCGTCAGGCTTCAGTCAATTTACAAAATCTGATATACTAGTTTGTTTCTCCTTCTTGCCAAGTCTTCCATCAGCAAAGTTAATTCTGGTTTCTAATTGTAAGTCTCGATTTATTTTAGCAATATCTACATTTTCAAAAGATAATTTTTCCATATCCATATTCTGCCTAAAGATATCAACAGTTCCAGGTCCGTATCCTCCATAATGGTTATTTGCTGCCACTATTCCTATTTTTACATCTTTTTCATTCTGTTTTACTTCTTTCATTCTATTAGCCCAGTTTCTAACCTCTTCGGATCTATCAATCTGTATTTTGCCAAATTGGTCTTCAGCCAACCTTCTATCTCCTATTTGTCTAAGATAGACAAAATCAGATGTTACTACTGGAGGAGTTTGCAATCTGTCCATTTGACTCCAGACCATTGCAATATTATTATTTTTAAAAAAGTTGTACGCAAGATCACTAAACCACGATGAATGTCTTACCTCCACTGCATATCTAAAATCACCCTCAAAGAAGAAATCATGACTACTGAAATCTTCCAATCCTTCTTTAAGTTTGTAAGAAGGAGGTAACTGGATTAGTAACGCTAATACCTTGTCTTTAAGCGGTTCCATTCTTTTGTAAAATAATTCTAAATCCTTTTCTACATTCTTGAATTTTTTATCATGTGTTATTATTTTGGGAAACTTTGCTGTAAATCTAAAATTATCTGGTGTTCTTTTACTCCAATTTTTTACCATCATTTCACTAGGAATATTATAAAAAGTGGAATCGATTTCGACATAATTGAAGACTTGGGAATAGTACGGAAGCCATGCTCTATTCTCCATTTCTTTTGGATAGAAAGGACCTAGCCAAGATGAATAACTCCACCCTGAACATCCAATATACAATTGCAATTACAACATTTTACCCTATTTTCAAATATAAATTTAGGATTCTAGAAGGCACATTGTAACGGAAAGATTCTATTTAAAATTTCTAGTACGAGTATGTAATTCAGGCAAGTAAACTTAGGTAAGTCATGTTCTTATAATCATTATAAAGAATAAGTGCAATAAGGTAAGAAGAATGACAAAGACCCTGTACCTATTGCAGTCACATAAGTTCAGCTACGAGAACATTCAAGCAACCTTAGTGTGTCCAAAATGCGACGAGGTTTTCAAAAAAGAATTCCCTTTAGATCTCGAAGGACAGATAACAGAATTCGAATGTCCAGTATGTAGTTCTGCTAGCGAGGCCGATCTTCCTTCCAAGGGCCTCGAGCAACAAGAGGAATTCGAAGGCGATCTCTACGAGGTGGGAGAGGAGAATATTGAAGAAGAAGAATTTGATGAAAGTTATTGAAGAAAACTAGAGTCTCTGATATCCATAAAGTAAATTTTTTATTTCTCATTTTAGCATAATTAAAATTCCTTCTTTCAAAAGGCCTAAAGGGAGGGAAGGACTGATTTTTCTAACCAATCCGCTTTCCCGTCAGGCTTTAACTATTTTATAATTTATTGCGCAGATAAAATTGACGTAAATCCTTAAACCGAATACTTTGGTGGGGTATGAGATCTAGACTATGATTCTTCCTACCAGTTGCTTATCTTAAACAATTCGATTGGTGAATTGAGTTCAAGTAGTGAATAGGGGCCGAACTGTACCTTCATGCCGAATAGCAGCAGAAAGGGAAAAAAGAAAATGGAAGTCAATTAGACAAGAATTTTATGCTTCGAGTTTCAATATTTGAGAATAGGAAATGAAATGTCCTGTATGCAGTTCGGAAGTAAAAGAACTATACAATCTCAACACCGATACAGACGAGTTCAAATGCTTTGGATGTCATCTTAGAGATCTCGATCACAGAGTGAGGAGACTGGAGAGACAGGAGAATAAGGAATGAATAATACCTTCAAACTAGGCAGATCTTTAGCACAGATAATCCCATTTCATCAGTTTAATATTCCTTCTTTTAATAGGTCTATTTATCATAGGTTTTACCCATTTTTGTTATGGCTTTTTTAATCGTGTCAATTCCAGCCTCTTGAATTCTTTTTCTTATTTCTGCAGTCGATGCCAAAGAAGCGATTTCAGTAAGGATTTAGAAATTTCTCTAAACAAAATCTATAAGATTCTCTCGTAGACCCGGAATGCAATGTGTTTATGAAATTAAAGTATGCTTCGCTTTGTTCTTCCAAGACTTGCATGCTCTTTATTCTTGGAACTACATTTTTAGAACTAATTTTGTTGATTAAATCATATTTACGCATGAGTTAATTTTGCTTAAATATTAGAAATAGGAAGGATAAATGATATAATGGCGATAGACTATGAATTCGTTTATTCCTTTAGTGAAGAGTTATTGAATCTAGATAATTCTTTAAGATGGATTGGTATTTCAAACAAATACGGAGTTCTAATTAACGTAGAGCAACGCAAAGATTTAGAACCATTAATGTCAGAAGAGGAAAGTGAAGAATATGCCGCTGCTGCAGTCTCAAGATATAGAACTAGGGTTAAGTTTCAAACAAAAATTGGGAAACTAAACTATGCTGTTGGCAGATATGAAAATGTAACTAGGATTACCATTCCCATAAGCAATGATTATTTTTTACTGCTGACCATAGATAAAGAGAAAAATTATGATGACATGATTAAGGAAAAGATAATTCCATTCATCAATAAGAATAGGAACAAATTTCGTTCCGAAAGTCTAAATGATTAATCTTAACCTTAACTTTTTTTCGCAGAATCTTGTACCGTAATGCCTGTAAAAATTATGAATTAACGTCTTTCACAAAGCTCTTGTAAATTGATAATGCCTCATCTTCGTTTTTAGCTCCAACAATTGTAGCTGCACCACTGGTCATTAAGCTTATTGAAAGATATTCAGAATTATTACTAAGGACTGTTAAACCTAGTTCGCCTTTCGTCTTGATTGTATATCCCAATCTACCTGCATTCTTTTCAATTCCAATAAGGTCTATCGGTGATGAAATTTGGGCGGGTGTAACAGTGTACGTTCTCTTTCCGCGGTCACGACCGCATAGTTCTTCAATTATTAGTTGCTGTACTTGCGGCTGAACTTTATCTATTCTCTTTGTTCCACATGAAGTACATTCTTCTTGTCTAAAGACCGCAACTTTCTCCATTGAGAGATCGTTCAGATCTATATACAAGAGCTTATTTTCTAGAGTTGGTTTTTCGCTTAGGATAATCTTGACTACTTCGGAAACTTGAATGCCACCTACCAGGTATAAAATTGATGGGTGAACACCTTCAGTGCTACAAGTGGGCATATCATCTTCAACTAACGCTGGAAAGATGCATCTAAGGCAAGCTGTTTTATTTGGAATTATAGTGCAAATAGAACCTAACATTCCTAATGCACCTGCATATATAAGTGGGATATTGAGTTTAATGCACGCGTCATTTAATGCATATCGGGCATCTATACTATCTAGTGCGTCTACAACTATATCAAATCCATTAACAATGCTTTCGGCAGTATATTTAGTAACAGAATTTGGAAGAGCTTCAATCTCAACACTTGAATTTATTTTTTGAAGTCTTTCTTTTGCAGCTTCAACTTTGACTCTACCTATATCATTTTCTGTATACAGATGCTGCCTATGTAAATTAGAGATTTCTATAATATCTCTATCTACTATTTTCAGTTTTCCGACACCCATAGCTGTTAGCAGTGTAACTACAGGATTGCCAATGCCTCCAACTCCAACTACACAGATTTTTGCCTTCTTTAGTTTTTCTAACCCAATGAATCCTATTTCATCGAGCATTATCTGTCGGGAGTATCGTTGCAAATCTTCGTTCTTAAGTTCAGAACCAGAACCACCTGCCACCGCAGGGAGAATATAAATAGAATCCCCTTTGTTGAGTTTCGTGGCCATACCATCATTACTAAATCGCATATTTTTTCCATTTATGTAAATGTTGATTAATGATCTTGGTTTTCCATTCAGGTCCAATACTTTACGTTTGAAATCTTCTCCGAGCTGTTCGGTTACCTTTGTAAATGCATCTTGCAGATCTATGGCATCTAATGGAATTTTTTTTTCTCCGCTACCTTTTGTGAGAACAGATGGAATAGTAAATTCAATATTTGTCATTCTATTCACTCCTACCTATGAAATCATTGCAGACACAGTTTGTACGTCTGGCTTTACAATATCAAGTTTAGGCAATGCACTCATTATTGCTTCAGTAGATTTCAATCCATTACCTGTAACATAACATACTACTTTTTCATTTCTTTCTATAAATCCATCGTCAACTAACTTTTTCAGTACGGCAACAGAAACACCTCCTGCAGGTTCAGTAAAAATCCCTTCGGTCTTTGCCAGAGTCAAAATGCCTTCAATAATTTCATTATCATTAGCTTCTTCAGCAACCCCACCGTATTGTTTTAATCTTCTTAGAACATAAACACCGTCTCCAGGATCCCCAATAGCCAAACTCTTTGCTATTGTCTCCGGTCTTTCTATAGGAACGATATCGCCTGCATTTTTCTTAAATGCATCAACTATTGGAGCGCAACCATGTGGTTGTGCAGCAGTAACTTTTAGATTTGAGATATCGCCAATTAATCCTATATCATGTAGCTCTTCAAATCCTTTGCAAATTGCATTCAACATCGCACCACTACCAACGGGAATGATGAGATGATCTGGAACATCCCAGTTAAGTTGTTCAGCTACTTCATACGCCAATGTTTTAGACCCTTCGACATAATATGGTCTCATATTGATATTTACAATACCTATTCCCTTGGAATCACCTATTATCGACGCAATTCTATTGGCGTCGTCATAGGTCCCTTCAACCGCAACAAATTTAGCGCCATAGGATAATGCCTGTGCAATCTTCACTTTTTCGATATCAGAAGGAGCAAAAATAAAACATGGCAAATGTGCCTTGGCAGCATGAGCAGCTGTCGCAGAAGCCAAATTCCCAGTAGACGCACATCCAACTGCCTTGAGTTTGATTTCTCTTGATTTCGAAATGGCTACACCTGCAGGTCTGTCTTTGAATGAAAAAGTTGGATTGACAGAATCGTTCTTTATAAAGAGATTCTTAAGGTTTCCAATTTGTGTTCCCAAATCCTCCGCAAATTGCAAAGGTGTAAAACCAGCATGTATGTTTACTATGCAATCCTTATCAGCAATTGGCAATAGCTCAAAATAACGCCAATATGTTTTGTCGTTTCTTGATGAAAAGGTGTCTTTGTTTAAACCCTTAGGAACATCATATATGACATCCAGTGGGCCAAAACACTCTTCACAAATGTATTTGAATACAGGAGTATATTCAGCACCACATTCCCTACATTTTAGAAATCGTATAGAACCCATGTATATTCAACTATCAACGATTGTATAGTAATAAATATCACTAATCGTAATTTTAGTATTACTTAATTTTTTTACTTGGGAATTTTATAAATAATAAATATGAATTAGATCAAAAATATTAAGAATTGAGAGATCAATAGAAATATTACACAATTGTAAGAATTATCATCAATTTATTGAGGGTATAGCCTATTATGGAAACAGGATCTGTTTCCCGTATGACATGCAGGATTTTTTGAATTAACTAGGTAGATCACTGAGTCATGATCACAGTCAACAAGAATATCCCTCACTTCTTGAATATTTCCGGATTCTTCTCCTTTCATCCATAGTTTATTACGGGAAACACTCCAAAACCAAGCATTGCCTGTCTTGACTGTGTTTTCTATTGCGACTCTATTTGCATAAGCCAGCATTAAAATGTCCTTTGTAGTTATATCCTGAACCACAACTGGGATTAGTCCACCTCTTTTTACAAAATCCAATTCATT
>Ga0075320_1000019_pt1 | contig 11594 bp, 21 predicted proteins | sample MayberryNE_TuleC_2_FD_120049 | JGI IMG/M metagenome (GOLD analysis project Ga0075320, IMG submission 120049) | Natural and restored wetland microbial communities from the San Francisco Bay, California, USA, that impact long-term carbon... | ecosystem: Environmental > Terrestrial > Soil >... | reverse complement strand
GGATTTGATGATATGGTTTCTCATTTAAGATCAGGAGATGTTGTAACGGTGACAACTCTTGATAGGCTTGGTAGATCTAACCGTTTTCTTCTTGAACTTCTTGATGAATGGAATAAAAAAGGGATCCATATTCACATTCTGTCCCATCAAATTGATACTACGACAACTCAAGGAAAATTCTTATTTAGTATTATGGCTGCTCTTGCTGAACAAGAAAAAAATCTTATTAATGAGAGAGTTAGAAAAGGAGTAGCCGAGGCAAAAGCTAGAGGTAGGAGTGGTGGTAGAAAAATATCATTAACTGAAAAAGAAATGAAAAAGATGAAACAACTTTATGAAGAAAAAGTACTTGGTGTAAAAGAAATATGCTTAATGTATAATATATCTAAGCCAACTATTTATAATTATCTAAAGAGGTTGTCCAATGAGCCAAATAATCGATAAAATCTTATCTGATGAAAATATAAAATTTAATGATGCAATCTGTTTGCTAAAAAATGAACTGGAAGAATATAGTTATTATGAACAAGAAGAAATAAAAGAAGATTTACATCATGCTTTTAATTTTAATTATTAGGTGTTTTTTATGAGCACTTACGGAACCATCTCACCAATAAATTATGATAAATCTAGAAATCAATGTAATTTTTCTGGGTTCCCTAGTTGCTGCGAATATCAAAAAAGAGAAGATGATGGTAAATGCACTGCACCACTATCACTTTTACTTTTAATTAATGTATCTTCAATTTTATGGCCATCTCTTAGCTTGCAACATAAATATGGAAAAGATGATGGATATATGATTGGATATCCATTAATGCTCATTGCATTTACAATATGTAATGCTGTTTTTACTTATTTTTCTTTTACAACAAAATGCAACCAATCTTTTTTTAACGGTGGTTTTGAGAAATATAATCCTACAGATTACATGTGTTGTCATATGATATCATTAATATCAATTATTGCATCAATTGCAATAAATATTATTTGGATAGCATCCATTGTTTTACAAACTAGTCATTCCGGCCAAAACAACACAAATATTTAGAGCAAATGGTTTAAGAAAAATGTCAACACAATCATTAAATAGAACTCCCTTAAAAGTACCTAGATTTGAAGAGCAAACTGACAAATACTTTATAAATAAAAATTGGTATATCGTAAGAAATGATAAGAATTGGCGTTTTGAAGGTCCTTGGTGGCAAAAATATTTTTACTCTTTAAATTATGTTCCTGCTAAATGTTTTACTGATCCTGGTTTTCATGAAGAAATGAAAGATGCAGAAGATACAAAAAAAAAGATTGTTGATTATGTATCTATGAGTTTTTTTGCTGTTTGTTTTATTTGTACTCCTGGAATGATACAACATATATATAGCAATCTTACTAAAACGACCATGGAACTTTTTTTTTTGGAATCGTAATTAAAAAAATGGATTGTATTTTGCTAGAAATTAACAAAATAGGAAATTATTTATGGCAACACCTGTAAAATATCTTATATTAGAAGAAAATCCTATACATCGTGAATTGAAAATTAAACAATACTTTCACGACCAAACTACTTATGAATATTTTAAATATAGAACTCTTCCTTTTTATGGTCCGGGCTTGTTGGGATTAATAGCAGGAAATAGTATTGGTGGGCCTCCTACGGCTATTATAGGTGGTGGAATTGGTTTGATCGGTGGTGCTTATATAACAAGACAAATTACTGAATATAATTTTAAAGAATGGAAAAATTTAAATACTGAGTCTAAAGTTTTCCAAGAATTTCACGATTGTCATCCTCAATTTAATGAACTCATTGAATTGAGATGCCCAATAACTAAAGAATTAATATCTGACCCTGTAAAAACTCCTTTTGGAGATTATTACGAAAGAAAAAGTTTAGAAGATCTTGCTGCAATGCATCCAAAAGGGGAGATTAATGATCCTCAAGGAAAAGGAAGATATTCAATAAAAGATTTATTAGATGCTCCTGAATATACAATAAAAATGAAAAATATATTTAAATGTCTTTTGCAAAAAGAAAGAATTTCAACCTCATTGTCACCTTCAGTAGCACAAGCGATGGGATTATTAGTCGCTGATTTAAGCAGACAAGTGACAAACTATGTATATAGACAAACTAATTTATTGTTAGAACAATTGCACACAAATCAAATCACTTTACAACAGTACAATGATAGAGTATCTTATATAACTAAAATAACATCAGATGTTTAAACTTTAACGGTTTTTTTAAACATTCCTTTGCATTTTCTTTTTACACAAGCTCTTATTCCTTCTGGATTAGGAGCATTTCTTGCATATGACAACGCGGCATGACATCTCTTTTTGCTATCTACAGGATAAGAATATTTGCTTGATCCTCCAGAAGCTCCGCAGAATTCTTTTGGTTCAGTTTTTTTGTATTTTCCTACATTTCCTGATCCAGGTTTTTCTCTTATTTTTTCTTCTTTTCCTTTAGGTAATAATACGCCTTTGGCTACCACTGTCTTTTTTATTGCCATATATCTTTCTCTTTATTATTATATATCTGTTGATATCATGTTCAATATTGGGGTTTTATGCCTTGGTTGGAATAAATATTAGGGAAGATCTGCCTTCCCGCCCCTTTAAATTTGTTCTTTTCTGATAAATAACTATTTCTTTTTCCTTTTAGGCATTTTACATTCATAGCCTTTATCTTCCATTTTGGCTTCTGTAGAATGCTTAAGAGATTTGATAAGACTTTTGTCTTCTCTAGTCATTTTTTTGCTTTCAGCTATGTCTCTTTTGAGATGTTTAATTACTTTTTTATGCATGCTATTTCTTTTTCTTCATTTTCTTAGGTTCTTGACATTCACAATGATCTTCCATTTTTTTAGATTTTGCACCCATTGCTTTTGCTACTTTTTTATCTTCTTTAATATCTTCTTTGACTTCATGAAGATTTCTCTTCAAAAGATTTTTCATTTTTTCTTTCATTTTTGTTGTCCAATTAAACATGATTTTATTTCTTTTTTACTGTTTTCTTTTTAGATTTTGGCTTAACATATAAAGGAAGTTTCTTCCCTTTTGGAGTATGTTCTTCAAATTCTTCAGCTAATTCAGGATGCTGAGAATACATAAAAGCACGTTGTTTTTTTGATTTGAAAGGCATAATATATATTCCTTATTTTAAATTAAAAGCTAGGAAGAGGGGTTTTAATTTTCCTCCTAGCCGGCAACCAGGGAGAGATGCCTATCTTTTATTATACTTTTTCTTTCGATGATATTCTGCCATGAATTTATGTTCAGCAGCTTTCATGTGATGATATTTTCTTTTCTCATCTTCTTCATCCATCATACATGGAACTGTTCTTTCACTTTCGTGACGCTCCTGCATAGCCATTTCTGTTGGATAATTATCTAAAGCCATATTAAATCCTTTAACTACGGCTCTTCGATTAAGAAATTCAGTATCTGGTTGTCTATCATTAGAATCTTTGACTCGTTTCACATTGACCTACCCAAATTTTCATTAATTTTGATTATTTTAAGTTCTACCTCATCATTGGGAAAAGTTTTAAATTTCTTTTCAACAGTCAAATGCCGATTTCTATTTAAACCTGGTATTGTCTGTTCTGCAATTTTTTGAGCTTTTCCAGAAGGTCTTGGCATAACCATATTAATACATAGTTTTGGATGGGAATCTTTCGATTCGTTCAACTGAATTCTCAATATCTTCATCAATACCATTATAAGTATCATCAAGATAGTATCTATCAGCAGAGTTTGTACCAGGATAAAACTTGGTAATTACTTCTTGAGGAAGATTTGCTGGAGCATTTTTATCTTCATTTAGCATTCCCATATATCCACCATCAAGTCTTACTCGACCTTTAGCTTCTCCCTCAAGGATGCGTCTATTATCTGGAGCATAATTAGTATGACCATCATTGCTCGCTTTATTCATTTTGTGGGGTCCAATATGTCTTCCACCTTTTACTACTTTAACCATTTTTTTCTCCTTTAGCCATTACAGCTAATTCTTCTACATTTGGGGTTTGAACTTGAGCATCTTCTTTAACTTCATCAGGAGACTCTTGAGATTTAATAGCATTGGCCATAGAAAGTAGTTGTTGAAGATGACTAATGTCCATTCCTTCTAACTCTTTCATGGCTTTAACTAAATTAAGAGTCCCAATGTCCCTATCTTTTTCTGAAGCAGAAAGTCTTTCGACTGCAAGTGCTCTATTTTCTTGTACTCTCGAGGCTCTTTCCAAAGCTAGCCCCGCATTTGCCTCTGCTCTCGATTCGAGGTCTTTGATGATTGCTTTTTGATTTTCAATCGTCATTTCAAGCTGCATCTTTTGTTGATCAGCTTGCTGTTTTTCTTCTTGGCCGATCGCTTCCAAGAGCTCTTTTTTGTTTTGAAGCGTAGATGCCTCAAGAAGAAAATTAGTTGGTATGGGAAATCCTAGTTCTTTCATGCTCATTAATTGCTGAAATTGGAGTTGTCGTTGAGTAGCGTTATACATTCCCTCTTCAATAGAACAATCATATTGGCCAAAAGCTTTTGAATAAAATTGAGCAGATGGTTGATCTTGTATAATATGTTGGATTTTCCCTGGTGAAAAGTTAGTTTGGATTAAATCCATAAAAATTCTGCCAAGAAGTTTTTGCGAATTATCTAACTGATCAAATAAAGTTTGTAGAGTAGTGAGTCCCGCACCTTGTCTGAGCATTGAAAGAACTCCAGCCTTATCATCTGTTGCGCTTCCAAGTAATTCTTCATTTACACCAGATATTTGTTGGATTTCTTCTCCAAGAATCTTTGATAATTCTATCATTGAAGAAGGAACAGCTGGCGCTTGAATTTGTTCCACATCAGACATATTTGCTTCTTGTTTTAAAGCGAGACCTCTTCCTTGACCTTGAAGAAAGATATCTTTTGGATTTACAAGAGCATCGGCTTTGTATTTAAATCCAGAATTTATTTGAGATTCAAGAATATCAAGCTCAATTACTTTTCTACGATTATAAAGGTACTGTGCATCCCTAAGCCCTCTAACAACTCCTTGAATCCTCCAAGGAAAGTAAGGCAACTGAGGTTCGTAATAGCCTAAAACAGGAATAAATGGATATTGATCTATACCCATGGGATTTGGTCCATTGTAAAATACTTTTCCTTGTACGCAGATAGCCACTTTTGTAGTTTGTATTTCATTATCAATCGTCGTAATTTCAGGAAATTTATGTAAAAAAATATCGAGATCATCATCTTTCCCTTTCCATTCCATGGTTTCTCCAGTCTTTATATCGACTAGAAGCTTTTGGGTACGAAAATCTCGATACCAATATTCATCATATGTTAAAAGATTCTTCATTCCGTAATTATAGGACTCAGGCATGAATTGGAATTTTCCATCTCGACTTGAATTTGCCCAAAGAGACTCAATATCTTTCTTTCTATCAGGTAATAAAGATTTTATTTGTTGTTTTGTCATCCATTTCCTAGTCCAAAGGAAATTGCAATCGCTCATGTCATGTTTTTTAAAGAAAGGATCAATAAGATAACCATTATAAGACACGTTATCAACACGTATATCTCCATTTATTGGATCTCCTCTATAATCCATCCAGACAGACAGTAAATTCATTCCAGTAGTAATACATCCATCAAAAGCTTCTGAAAGAGTATTTAAAGTATTATCTTTATTCATTGCCCAGATAAGAATCTTTGAGAATTGGTCTGCTGTTTGCTGATCTGTATCATGAATAGGAATGCAAATTGTTGATTTACGATTACGACGTTGATAGCCTGTAATCATATTGCAAACGCGCCTAATTCTATTGAAATTGAATACTCTACGCCTAAAAGCGGGCAAGTTTCCATATATATCGTTCCAGAGTGTTTGATCCCCTGCTTTAAATCTTGAGTCGATATCAGCTTCGGACCAAAATGATTGATTGATAGTAATAGACTCTGCATATGCTTGCTCCATTCTTGCATGTATGTCTTTATCATCGTCGGTTTGATAAGCATAAAAGTCATTATCGAATTGAGGGAATAGCATTAAAACGCTCCATTATTTTGGTAAGTATCTTGAAAAAAGTTAGGAAGTTTACCATTACTTCCATAGCAAGCTTCTTGGTATTTCATTTCTATGTCTTGGGCTGTTAATTGATCGGCGGTTTTAGGTAAAGAAACAGCAAGATAACGGAAAGCATCAGCATAATGGGAAGAAAAGTCGTGTAAAGGCCTAGGTAAATAAACTTTTTTCTTTGAATCATATTCTTGCCTATAATTTTCTAATGCTTTTATTAATGGTTCACATTTCTTTTGGTCTATCCAGATCTTAGAAAAAAGAGAACGACAAGCTTCAATTCCATCCGTGATATAATAATCTCCAGAAAGAGTGAAATTTATTCCCAATTGTCTCGCTTTTTCAATACGCGTGATCCCAGAACCCCACTCTTTGACCTTAATGTCATGAGGAGCAATATGGGTGCCATAGAGATAAGGTTTATTCGCAAGAACTTCAGCATAATGTTCCAAACCTTGCTTTGAATTTTCATAACAATCAATTATTCGAACCGTCTGACCAATAGTTTGAAAAAATATAATAGAAGTTTGATCCCTAACGCCAATATCCCAAGCTGTATGTACTTTAAATCCTGATTCCCAAGAGACTTCACTAATTTTGCCTTCTCTTTTACATCTATCGATATAACGACTATAATAAGCGCCTTCAACGCCCATTTCAAAAGAAGTATAATACTCTTGCTGTATCATATCTTCGGACATAATTCCATCTTTTCTTTCTTTTTCTATTTCAGAAAGAGCAATGTGATTAGTATCATCAATAGTTAATTTGTAGTTAAACCAATCGGGTGATTCTTTTGCTAACTGATAGAGAGACCAAAGATGATTCTTTCCTCTAGGAGTAGAAATAAAGAGGGCCCAGCCCCCGTTGGCCGTCAGGATCGGACGTATGTACTGATACGCTAAGGGATCTTGTAGTGCATACTCCGAGAATACGCATCCGCGAGGGTTGGTCCCCATAAGGGAATTTCCGCTCCACATTTCAAAACCATTTCTTCTAACTTTTATCACTTGATTTGGAACTGAAACGCAGTAAACTTTTCCTTTATAAGGTATTTTTTTTATATATTTTTTCCCGTTCGCTCCTTTCAACCTTTTGAACTTTGAGAATCGGATTCTAATTTCATAAAGAATTTTTTTAGGAACTACAGTTCTATTTTTTATTATAGATTTTTTTTGTACTTTTTCTCTTATATTTCCGCTAAGGCCAAGTTTAATTATAATTTCTTGCACATCATCAATTAAACGTTTAGATGTCGAATAATATGCAGTATAAGTATCGCATCGATGACCATCTCCCAACATCAAATATTCAAACAATAAATGTAAATGCACTTTTGAAAGATTTAATATCTCCTTTGGAACATATTTTTCATCACATTTTCCAAATTTTGCACAATATTCATATAGTTTTTTATTTTCTATATTAAATCCACCGGAATGCTCACAAAAGTTAAGCCCCATTTCATGTAGAATTTCTTTTATTTCTTCTCTTACACTTTCTTTTGTTTGAGAAATAGTAATTCGATAACATTTATTATTCTTAAAAACACATCCTTCAGAAAGAAATAAACCCAAAAATTTCATAAAGGTATAAGAATCGTAACCTTCAATTTTATCAACTTTGTTTCCTTTATAAAAACAAGTAGATGGGATCATGTCTCCTTTGATAGACTCTTCTGAAATTTCTCTAAATTTATAAATGTTTTTTGTGGATTTAACAAAAAATCTATGATTTGGAGTAACTGCAAAATCCATCGAACTATTTGTTATTGAATACAATTCTCCAGCAAAATCATATTCCAAATATTTAGCAGGAAATTTCCATTCGAAAGTTAATGTTTCAGGATTTAAAGTTGCGACTTCTTCTTTTTGATTTAAATCCTTAAATAATTTCCAACCTTCACTTGTTAAGATTTCAGTTTTATCATCAAAACAATCGTAATTATCTGAGCCGATTAACTGGAAAAGAGAAGTTTTTCCTCCCTTAGCCATCATCCTAATTTTCATTTCTTGTGAATTTAATTGTAATACTAATTCTTTAGGAAAATAGTCAAGAATTCTTTTACCTTCATTAGTAATGGAGTCCCAGATAACTTTCTTAGCTTGTGAGTAAGTAGGAAATATATAATAGTAAACACCAGGATTATCCCACATTTGGCGAATTACATAGTTTAATGCGGTAATATCTTTTCCAGCTCGGCGAGGTAGAATAGCTAGCACTCTCTTATACCCATCTGCTAATGCCTTTAGGATTGGAGCTTGATAAGGACGCGGTCTATATTGATTCAGCCTGTTTTCGACTTCTACGTTTGTTAACGTTGTCATTGTAGAGGCTGCTATAAAGTCCTTCAAGTCGTTCTTTTGAATAATCTTCGACTGCATAGTTTTTCACTGATATATTTGTACTTTCTGCTAATTCTTTTTTAGCTTCTTGGTCTACGGAATAGGCATGGTTATCGTAAACCCGAAGATATTTCATCAAAACTTTTTGCATATGCTGAGGAATTTCTTTACTTCTTAGACCATAAAATAGCCATTTCTCATGAAGCCCAGAGATTGTGATTTCAAATGTATTATGGAGTTGAGGACAGATCTTCATCATAGCTTGGAAATAAGACCATCCAATCCCATATTGTTTTAGGAATTGTGGTATTGTCCAAGATTCTGGATCATTTGACCAGACTTCTAGCCATTCACAGACTGTGTCTATATATTCTTTTGATACTGATATTTGATGATGCATAGCAAACTATTGTTTTTGATTACTATGCTTCTTTTAGGAGAGTGAGATAATTAATTCAAGTTTCTTTAATCATTTTCATCATCTTCTATTTCAATGTATTGCCATTCTCTATAAATAGCGCAAATGGATTCATCGCCATTAATATCATCAACTTTATATATAACAATCACATCATTTTCTTTTCTTTCGTATTGATACTTAACGTATAAATCATCATAAGTGAAAAAACTTCCACCTGTATAAATAGTCAATCTTTTCATGTTCTTGCCATCCACATTACCACTTCTTTATCTCTGCCTTCGATAAATTTTCCATTGGAAAACATACCACATGCAAAAGAGAATTCTAAAGTTTCGTTATCACAAAGCATTACATTATATACTCCATCATCGAAAGGAATAGATTCTTCAATGTCAATCCAGCTCATTGTATTCCGGAAGAGAGGGAATATCTAACCAATGAGAAGCTACAACATTTTCATCAGTAGTTCTATCATAAAAAGAGTGGGTATTTTTTATTTTATAACCATAAGATCCATAGCCTATTTTATTTCCTCTATCGTACATAAAAAGTACTGATTTATTTGGGATTACAGGCAATCCGTCCTCAACTTTTTTCCATTCCATGTTATTTTCCTATGTTTATTAAATTTCTATCTAAAATAATATCTACTATTTCGTTGTGTTCCTGTTTAAGTTCTTTTTTTATTGTATCTAAGACTTCTATTAAAATATTACCACTTTCAATTATATATTTATGTCCATCCCATTTATTTCCTTCGAGTACAGAAAATTCATTTATACAATCAGATAAAAATGTTTTAATATAAAAGTAAAGAAATTGACTTAGTTTTTCTTTATCATCTTCATTCATGATTCATTCTCAAATATTTTATTAATAGATTCAGTACACCATTCTTCAAATTCCAGTATTTCTTTCAAAGAAAGATAGAATTCACCTATCATAAACTCTTTTGATAGCTCTTTATATTCTTTAGATGAAAGGCCTAAAAGAGTATTTATAATTCCATTTACTAAATCATATTTGAATCTGTGTTTCAGTAAATACTGATTCTTATCATCACTCATCTTCTAGAAAATAAATCCTTCTTTCATTTGATTGAAACCAAGCATCATTTTCTTCTAATACTTCTTGCATCATTCCACCTAAAGCAACTCTGATAATTGATTCATTAAATTCCTGAGAGTATTGATCTATATGAAAATCTAAGAAATTTATTAAGTTTATTTTTATTTTCTCTCTCATGAGTTTATACGGATTTTTATCCATCAAGTTCCTCAATCCAGAATCTGGTCATAGGTTTTTCGGAATATATCTTTTTGGCGGAAATTTCTGCAATCAAACAATCATCCTTCCAAAGAATTTCGTTAAAAGCATCTTCTGTGAACTTTATGAGATTAGAAAGATCTGGTTTAAATGCATGAGGCTTAGAAACGCATTTTAAGGCCTTTATTTTCGAGTAACTCTTTGGAATCGATAAATGATACTCAATTGTTAATTTAATCGCTTTTTGGGCCGTTTCTATCGTTTTTTGAAGCAGCCTGAGTTCCCATCTCATGTTCGATTTCTCTTTGAGTTGGGGATCGTAAGTTCTTTTTCCAGAATGACGATGCCTTTGAAGAGGAAGTGGTTCTCCTGGGATTTCATAGATTTTCATCTTCTAATTCCTTCCAAATTTTCGAAAGTTCTTTTTGATCAATATTAAATAATTCAATAAAAAATTTTTCCAAAAGTTTTTGATTCTTTAAAAAATCAAAATCATAAGAAATATATTGAACTAATGCTCCGTACCATTTTTTCCCATTATCCAAAATTACACATTTAGAGCCATTTTCACGAAATTCTTTTCCTTTATAGTTGACATTTTCAAAAGAAGTTCTTCCGAAAAGTTCTTTTATTTCTAATCCAGGTACATTTCTAAAACAAAATTTTATATAATTCACCATTGATGAATTCATTTTCATGTTTTTTGCATATCTTAAAGCGCCCAGTTTTTTATCGTTCACTTCTTCTATGAGGAGATTTTTTTTCTTTTCTTCTTCTTTAAGATGCTCATCCAGTTGTGTTTTAGCAAAACCCTTCTGAACAGCAAATGTGATAAAAGCAGCTCGATTATTAACTTTTTCTTTTTTCTCTATTTTTTGGATTTCATACCAAGCCAAGCCTAACTCAACAAGGTCTTTATTTTTCAAAGAGGTAAACAACTCCTCCTCTAAACTCTTTTTTTGAGAAAGCGGCGGCTCTCTTTTAATTGTATCGTCGCTTTTTATGTAATCTATATTAGAATACGTAGTATCTAATGCACCGGACATTTGTTCCGGGTGGCCACCGGACATTTGTTCCTGGTGGGTTTGTTTTTTAATTTCTTCATCACCTTCTTCACAAGCATCTAAATCTTTAGGGTTTGCAATAAATTCAGTAAGAATTCTTTGAGCTTTGGGATGATAACCCAATCTAATTTGGAGTTTATAATATTTTGTAGCACTTAAGGCTGTTACAATCTCTCTTCTCATCCCTTTTTTTGTTTGATAATAGAAAATCCATAAATGTCCTTGTTCGACTAAAAATTCTAAATCACGGCGTAATGTTCTTTCATCACAACCTAATTCTTCACAAAGATAAAAATTAGGAGGGTAAGCAAAACCTTTTTTACTGCTTAGCGCATCTAATATAGAAAGAAGAAGAGCTCTTCTTACATTGAATCCTGGATAATATTTATATTTTTTTTTATAGATCCAGATGTCATCT
>Ga0075320_1000017_pt1 | contig 12044 bp, 11 predicted proteins | sample MayberryNE_TuleC_2_FD_120049 | JGI IMG/M metagenome (GOLD analysis project Ga0075320, IMG submission 120049) | Natural and restored wetland microbial communities from the San Francisco Bay, California, USA, that impact long-term carbon... | ecosystem: Environmental > Terrestrial > Soil >... | reverse complement strand
TCGATATGGATTGACCTGAAGCCACTAATTGGCTAATTAAAAAGACAAATACAAATACTAAACCAAGAGCAGAGTATGTGCAAATTTTTTGCATCCACATCAAGATACAATTCAATAATTTAGAGTATTAATTTACTTTGCTGGAATTTTATTCTATGAACAATTGATTTTATTTTTTGTGTATTTCAAATTCTTAAAAACAATGGAATATCTAAACTTGAAACTAAAAAACAGAAACAAATTACTATTTGATCCGATCTGATCTAATCAAGGAATTAGACTCAGTGAAATAAGATTTGACCAGGATCTTTGTTCAAAAATCAAGGGATTATGCCCATTCATATTCACTTTTTTTGAGACACGTTTTGACAAGTACATACCAATTGAGCTCATCAGATGCCATAGCCTGGAGTTTGGATTTGAAATAAAAGAGTCTATGGCCCATTTCACAATAGAGTGAAATTTTGGATTTGTTTCGTTTATTGAATTTAAAATAGTTTGACGTGAAGAAGATATGATATAATGTGCATGTTCATGCATCTCTTGCCTAGTCGCGTAATCCAGTTTGCCAACCTTGAATTTGCCTTTTTTCAAACTATCTAAAATAGCATCAACATTCTTTTCAGACTCGACAGTATTGATACTCCTACCGATGGTGGACTTTACATGAGAATCGCTACCAACTATTGATATCAAGTTGTTTTGCTTAGTGAACCTCTCAGCAAAAAGATTCGAAAAGATATCAACATTATTGCTGTTAAATGATTCAATCAAGTCACATTTCTTTGCGTACTCTCTTATTCCGTTTGAAACTGCAAATGGATGTGCAGCACATGATATGGCATTCTGTTTTCTTATCTCGTCAAGTGTTTCGTCAAGAGTCATACCCGCTCTTATTTCATCCTGTACTCCATAAGCCAAAACATGACCTTTATTATTGATTGTTATTTCCTCAGCAGGGTAAATTTCTATGTCTTTATATTTTGTATGATTTTGCTTATATTCTAAAATCTGAGAATAACCGTCCAGTGTATTGTGATTTGTAACAAACATTACGTCAATTTTCTGTAGATATGCATTCTCCAATTGTTCTTCTAATGTGACACCACAGTCAAATGGTATCCTTGAAAGATAGTTATTATGATTTGAAAAAACATTATGACAGTGAGTTTCAACCTTCAGGACTTGTGACATAGTTTTGCTGATACAATCCAACCAGTCTTTACCTAATATATACTATCTTTGCATGAACGTAAAATAATTAATTGATGATAATTTGCAAGATATTGCATTATTTTTGCTTCATATCCGCTCTAAAAAAAGCAAATAATTATTTGCATAATAACAAAAAATTATTAAATTTGAGGACATGTTATCTAATTTCTATAACTTCTCCTACTATCTGATTCATTGCAGCTTCGGCAATGTCAAATGAATACTCAGCGGTCCTTCTAATATGTTCTAGGATAAGCTTTACGTAAATGTTGTTGTAATTCTTTGGATTCTTCTCCTTGTCGATTGACGCGATTATGTCATCTTCTATTGATGTGACATTTTCTGATTTATCCACAATGCTGTCTGCAAGATAATAGTCCTTTCTAAGGAATGCTTCTATGGCATTACTTAATAATTGTAATGATAGCTCACTCATTTTTAATATTCTTTTGCGTAAATCATCAGGAATTGTTCCAATCTGCGAACTCTTTATTGCAATTTCAGAAGCATGGTCTGCAATTCGCTCCAGACTCCTTACCGCTGCACTATAGCTGAGACAATCAGCTGGACTGCGGAGTCCTATTGCTTTGAGGGTGCTTTCGTTCTGCGAAGCAATTACCAGGTTGCGAAGAACATACAGACTGAATCTGTCTACTTCGTCATCAGACTTTATTACTGACTTGTATAATTCCTGACTATCTCCGGATAAGGTAGAAATTGCATCTCTGTGCATAGATGAACCAATTAGAAACATCCTTCTAACTGCGGTATTTATGGACAACTCTGGAAGACTCAACAAGACTTGAATTGTTACTGTATCAGAGGAGTCAGCGATAATTTCAGTTCCAATAAGATTTCTGCGAACAACTTCTCTAATCGCATCGCGCTGTGAAGGATGAATCCCCCCTGTTTTTGATCTTAAATGCATTATATTAAAGCCTCTTAGATACATGGAAACAACAGTACGTTTCAATGTAGGACCGCTTTTGTCGCTAGTAACAAACGATGTAGCTTCAAAAGTGCTTGGCCCTCTCATGACATTTGGAATTATTGAGAGCGAATTGTTGGCTTCCCTCAATATGGTGACCGGGTCTCCCGCCTTTAGTTTTAATTCAGTTACCCACTTTTTTGGAAGAGATAATACGTACGTAGACCTACCTGTATACTGAATCTTCCTCACTTCATTATTTTCAAACGTTTGCAATATAGATAGTTATATGTCAGTATAATATGGGTATTATGTCTATTGATCTGTATTTACAATATAGATATATATACTCTATATAGTTTGTTAGCGTCTTGGGCTGGGATCTCCTGTCACGACGTAGTATACACAATCTCCAATGTAACAGGCATGATCTGAGATTCTCTCTAGATATCGGAGTATCAACAGGGCTGAAAGATAGCATTTTGGCTCAAAGTTTCTCTTCTTGGTCTGTGTCAATGCCTTTTTTAAATAATTACGGAATATGGAATCTACACTATCATCCATCATGTATAGCTTCTGCGAAGCATTTTTGTCGAGTTTTTCTAGTGATTTTACGCTTAGTTGAATCATCTCTTTGGCGGTTTTTGCCATGAGCGTAACTTCGGATTTGTCACATTTAGGAATTGGACCTATTGTTTCTAATACTTCTGCTATATCATAGGCATATCTGCCGAATCTTGAGAAACCATACGCAGCATCCATGAAAGACTGAATAAATCTGAGATCTTTGGCAACTGGCTGGTATCTTGCTATCAATTCGGTAGCAAAATCAGTTACTTCTATTTGTAGAAATCTAAGTTTCTCAGAACCTTCAAAAATCTGTGATCGTAACATCATCCCTTTTTCATATGTCGACCCTTTTTCATATGACTCTAAAGCCGAGTTGACCAGATCTTCTGAAAGATGACCCATGTCCATTATGAGGTTAGTAATTCGTTGTAAACCTATATCTAAAAGTCGAGTCAACTTACAAAACTATACTCTATCCAAATTTGCCAGAAATGTAGCGCTCTGTGAGTTCTTTTTCAGGTTTCATAAAGATTTGATTCGTTGCTCCATATTCTATTAAATCACCCAGGTACATAAAGGCAGTAAAGTCTGATACCCTGGCAGCCTGTTGCATATTGTGGGTTACTATAATTATAGTAACGCTGTCTTTTAGAGTTCTGACAAGCTCTTCTATTTTTGATGAGCCTATAGGATCCAGTGAAGATGTTGGTTCATCCATTAGTAATACTTCAGGCTGCATCGCAAGTGCTCTTGCAATGCAAAGTCTCTGCTGTTGTCCACCGGATAAGCTCATTCCCGGTTTTTCAAGCTCGCTTTTTACTTCTTCCCACAAAGCTGCGTTCTTGAGACTTTCTTCTACAATTTCTCTGATGATAGTTTTGTTTTTCATGCCATTTAGTCTTAGACCTGCAGCAACATTATCAAAGATACTCATTGTAGGAAATGGATTTGGTTTTTGAAAAACCATTCCTATTCGTCTTCTGATGACAACAGGGTCAATTGATTTATCATAAATATCAATTCCATCAACTACCACTCGACCATCGGCATGTGCACCTGGAGTCATTTCGTGCATTCGATTTAAACATCTAAGAAGTGTTGTCTTACCACAACCTGATGGTCCAATAAATGCAGTTACGGCCTTGTCTTTGACATTCAGGTTAACGTCCTTTATTGCTCGTTTAGCCCCATACCACCCATTAACTTTCTCAATCCTTACTTTGTATTTTTCGGTAGATTCCTGTACTTTTATAGTCTCGCTAGTACTCTCCCCTACCCCTTCTAATATTGCTTCGTCAGCTTCGATGGGTTCTTCTATGGCCAATTGGAATAATTACTTGCGAAAATCAATAATTATGTATTATCTATATAGTAAATATAGACACACTGATCAAGCAGATACCTTGAACGTGTTTCTTTGGGCCAAAAACCTTAATCCCACGCTCAGGGCCAAGATCATCAATATCAAAATTAGGGCAGAACCCCAGCCAAATGCATGTGCTGATTCGTATGGCTGGCTGGCTAACCTCCAAATTCTCAGTGGCAATGCATCTACCGGGCCCGTTATTCCAGTAAAGAAGAGGCTTGTGCCCAATATGGTCATTATTAGGGGAGCGGTTTCACCGGCGATCCTGGATACGGCTATGACTATGCCTGGAAGTATTCCATTTTTCGCAATGGGGAGTACAATGGACAAAGTGATCTTGGCTTTTGAAATACCCAGAGAATGACCTGCTTCCCGAAACGAGTATGGTACTATCTTCAATGTCTCCTCCGTAACTCTGACTACAATTGGAATCATGATTATCGAAAGAGAAATAGCACCTGCTATAACTGAAAAGGACCCAATAGACAGGACGATGGCTACGTACCCTACAATACCTATTACTATTGATGGGAGGCCAGTAAGCACATCATTGAAGAATCTTACCAGATCAGGAAAAATCCCTTCCCTGGCAAATTCGGAAAGATAGATACCTGCCAAAACTCCTATCGGTGCTCCTATTAACGATGCAAGTCCGACAACTATTATAGTCCCTTGTATGGCAGGGGCTATTCCACCACTTCCTGAACCAATAGATCCTTGAGGCTCGGTTAGAAATTCAAAGCTTATTGCACTTACTCCATTCTTGATAACTTCTAATAATATGCTAGTCAGAGGTACTATTGCAGCGATGACGCAAACGATAGTAAAAATAGTAACGAGTTTATTCACGATTATGCGCTTTTTGTATTTCTTGTTTACAGTTTCGTGGACAATTTTGCTGTAATTTTTACTTGAACTGGGATCGTCGGTCATTGCGATTTAGCTCCCGACGATGACTTGTTTTTCTTTTTTACCAAAAGACGGGCACCAACGTTTATTGCCATTGTAAGGACCAACAGTATTGCTCCTAAAGCAATCAGTGCTGATAAGTGTAAATCAGAGGATGCTTCATTGAATTCATTTGCTATCAGACTTGAGAGCGTTTGACCTTGCGAGAATAATGTGGTAGGAATTGCGCTAGGTCCTATCACGTTACCAATAATCATTGTTACAAGTATCGTTTCTCCTACCGCTCTCCCCAGTCCTAACATAGATGCACCCACTATTCCTGATTTAACGTAAGGGAACACCGCCAATCTAACAGTTTCCCAACGAGTAGCACCAAGACTGTATGCAGCTTCCCTCTGTGAATCCGGAACTACCCTCATAACCTCTCTACATATGGACGATATTATCGGAATTATCATGATTGCCAATACTATTCCTGCAGTAAATACGTCAAGACCAAATGGAGTCTTTGCAAAAAAAGGCAGAAAACCAAAAGCGTCATACAATGGTTTTTCTATTAAATCTCGTACCCAAAATCTAAACACGAATAATGCCCAAAGACCATAAATTATGCTGGGAACAGCTGCCAGAAGTTCTGTGACAAAAGACAGGGGGATACCGATACGCGGAGGGGCAATTTCTGAAATGAAAATGGCTATAGCTAAACTAATGGGAACTCCTATGGCCATTGCTATGGCAGAGCTCAAAAGAGTTCCTATAATGTAAGGAAAGGCGCCAAATGATTCTCTGCCTTCTACGGCATTCCAGTCTGATTGATAAAAAAACTGAGTACCTTCGGCCGAAAATATATCTATTGAACCTTTCATAACTGAAAAGGCCACTAGTCCTACCATGAGTAACGTGTATGCAGCAGCACCTATGACAAGTCCTGAAAATAATTTGTCATGCCTTTTGTTTCTTACTACAAAAAGCGACGAGATGTACCGATTATTTTTTGAACCTAATGAAGTCATATTACAGAGCCACCTGATTGCCTGGCAAGGAGATATTGCGTATTGGAGTCATTAATATTGTTATTATTCTTAATTTTATTACTTGAAGTAAAAGACGAAAAATGTGAAAAAATGAAATAAAAAAAAGGGGGCTACGCGCTGTCAATGTATGTTATCCCTTTGTTGTCACTGTTAGGTTATTGGCTGACCCTTGAATGTAAGGGATTTTAATGTATCTTGGTTGAGTTTGACTACTCCTTCCGGAAGCGGGACATAGTCTAAACCTTCAGCAGTTTTCTGGCCATCAGTTATTGCCCATGATATGAAGTCTACTAATGCCTTTGCTTTTGCCTGGTCTAGATTTGGATCTGTGCTCATTTCCTTGTACAACAGTAGATACGAAAAGCTCGCTATGGGATATGAATCGGCACCCGGTGCATTTACGAGAGAAACGTTTGTCCAAACACCATCTCCCTTTGGCAATGATGCTACAAAAGACTGAACAGCTGCCTTTGTAGAAGCGAGTGTTGGCTCAACAAAAGCACCTTCCTTGTTTTGGATAAATGCAAACGGTGTGTTTGTAGTTAGGGCATAACTTAATTCAATATAGCCTATTGTGTTTGGAGTTCCCTTTATCGCGTTAGCGACCCCTTCATTTCCTGGCGCACCAATACCAACTGGCCATTGCACGGACTTGCCTTTTCCAAATTGTTCTTTCCATGCAGGACTTGCACTTGATAGGTAGTCAGTCCAAACAAAGGTCGTACCAGAACCATCTGATCTGTGCACTACAACTATGTCATCACCCGGTAAAGTTTTGTCTGTGTTTAGAGACTGAATCTTGGGATCATTCCATTTTGTAATCTTGCCCAAAAAAATGTCCGCTAATACTTCACCAGATAGTTTTAGTCCCTTATCAGGAATGCTTGGGATATTATATGCTGCGACAACAGAACCAATTGTTTCTGGAATATGAACTGCTCCCGGAACTTTCTGACTCTCATTCTGTGTCAGAGGTGCATCACTAGCTCCAAAATCAACTGTTTTTTCAGTAAATTGCTTGACTCCACCACCACTTCCAATCGACTGATAATTAATATTGACTCCTGGCTGTACCTTCTGGTAGTCAACTCTCCACGTGTCAATTAATGGAAATGGAAAAGTTGCTCCAGCCCCGTTGATTGTTACTTTACTTTGCGCATAGACAGCACCTGACAATATCGTAGACGTTGATAGTAGTATAGCTGCACTAATTCCTATTAGTATTTTGCTCATTTGCATAGATCTTCATGAATAAAGTTAGTTGATAATTATTTACCATGTTTTTATCATAGTCAATACGCACCTATGTTCATCAACATAATCTATATACATGCTGGAACAAATGATTTTTCTTGACTATGTTCAAACGCATTTCTTGAAAATGACCAATCCTTGGCCACAAAAAGCAATTTGGGAAAAAATGGCTGTTAATGATACTATATGATCTACGTAAAAACACAGGGAAATGATTAACAAGTTCACCCTTGATTATTTGATATATGTCTACGGTGATTCTAGCAAAAGAATATAATTATAGAAATCGTTTGTTTGCCCTTTGTGAAAAGTGTTATTGGACTGCAACAATTTTAAAGAAAGTAGAGATTTGTCAATGTCCTGTTTGTCATAGCGATGAAGTTGCACTGATACCTTTAGGTAATGATGAGCAGTATGAATATTCTTTAGAACCTAAGCAAGGTCTTGACATTAGATTCTCTATAGGGAAATAAATAAGTAAATGTGGATGTAAAATTGACTGTGAGATATTCCAATGAACGAATAAAGGAATGTCACCTTAATCAGTCCTTCCCAGGTATCTGTTAAACCAACTAACTGATTGATCAGCAACTTCATTTATTTTCCCTTGTTCATCGAATAGGTGTGATGCTCCTTTTATGATTTCGATTCTTTTGTCCTTAACATTAAGTTGACGTAAGGTCTTTTTATTAATATCAATCACTTTTTTATCATGTTCTGCAACAATGAACAAACATGGACACCTAATGTCAGACAGTGTTTTCTTGTCTACAAGGTCTGTCCGTCCACTACGGGATACTAACGCCTTGATGTTACGAAAAGAGGTAGCGGCATAGAGCGCGGCAGCAGTTCCAGTGGATGCCCCAAAATACCCAATATCGAGATTCTGTGTGTCATTGTTCTTTCGAACCCACTCAGTTATTGTCTTGAGTCTTTTACTTAGTAACTTAATATTAAATTTATTCAAAGTTATACCTGGAATCATCCCAATTATATTTTCACTTTTACTATCAATTTGTTTTTCATCTTCGGTCAACAGATCAAATAGTAACGTACCAAAGCCATTATTATTAAGTGCTTGTCCGAGTACTTGGTTCCTGTAGCTAGTTCCTGTGCTACCGCTACCGTGAGCAAAAATAATTATACTAGTTGATTTTTCCGGAATTACAAGGTTCCCTACTATTTGATTCTGATCCTCGAACGAGAGATTTACTATTTTTTTTTTCATCTAACTCAGATAACTATTGTTTAAATTGTCCATTCCTTTTAAAACAGCTACTCCTATACAATCTGATCGACATAGACTTTTAATATTTGGAAATCATGAAATAATTCACGGTGCGGTTCAATGAGAATTTTTGACATTATAACGGGAAAATTTTATTTGAGATATAAGGACAGGGAATCTGCTGGAAATATTTTAGGCGAGGCATTAAAGGATTCAATAAAAAAAGAAGATAGAAAAAATTGCATAGTATTGGGAATTCCTCGAGGTGGAGTTATAACTGCATATTATATAGCAAGAAAATTAGGCTGCCATTTTGATATATTAATATCTAGAAAACTTTGTGCTCCTGGTAACGAAGAACTCGCAATTGGTGCGGTAACAGAATATGGCGCGGTTTACCTCAATGATATACTGATTAAAGAGCTAGACATCACGTCAGATTATATTGAAAAAGAAAAGCTCAAGCAATTTAATGAAATAAAAAGAAGAAATTCTCTTTATCGGTTTAATAACAATACCCTTGATGGAGGCTATAATACTGGAGTACATAAAACAGTTATTCTAGCAGATGATGGAACCGCAACTGGAGCAACTTTCATAGCGGCAAAAAGATCTGTAAAGTGGGTTGGTATTGGCGGTCTAATTATAATGGCCACACCCGTTGCACCTAAGAGCACAGTAGCTCTATTGAAGAACGAAGGTATCGAACATATTGAAGTTATAACAAGTTTTGATGACTCTGATTTCAAATCTGTGGAAGATTACTATGACGATTTTCACCAACTTACAGATCAGGAAGTTATCGATGTTATAATAAAAGAATGATTGAAAGACATTGAACTATTAGATGATTTTGTTGAAAAAATATCAATCTCGGCGAAAACCTTAATAATATCCAATGAAGAATCTTTGTATGCGCAAGTTATTTGCAACAATAATCGCATTGGTTGAAGGTGACGCTTCAATAGAATCAGCAGGAAAGTCTGCAGTTTCAAGGACTCCTGGAGATGTTACTATTGCCGGACATCAATGATTCCAACTAAATTCGTTGGAAAAATCCATATTCCATACATGTTTCGCAACGTAACTCAAATTCATCAAGACTAATTAAATAGTTTAAATGTATATCGAGCTACGCATAGCACAGAATTATTGAATGTGAACACTGGCTTCTTTAGGATTTCAGTAAGTTTTTGAAATGGGACTTTGCTCTTTTACCCATAACTAATTCACTCCTTGTATACAATCTACCAACCTCCAGTGTTTCTAGGCCGGGGACTATTGCTCTTACCACAGGAATTCCTACATTAGAATGCGTTAGATCTACAATGATTGCCCTTCTCAATCCTGCCTTCTTTAGGCGACTCAAGATAAATTTGATATCATCCAAGATATCATCCTTTACATACGTCCTAATTTCAGAAAACATGACAACTTTCTCATCCTTTTTACGTGTCAAAGTAGTAGTAGGCATAAATTGCCATTTCCTTTTGTATATTTCGTCATCTTGAGTATATTGGATTTTCTTTAAATCATCTCGCGCTCCTTGAATATTTAGAGCTCGAGTTTGTGAAAGCTCTGTTATCGCACGGATGAGAGCAATCCTCGAATCAACATGCGTCCCATAGCCAATTGCGAAATAGCCATAATCACTCGTAACCCACTCATTACTGCTAGCAACAAAGGTAGGAATGCCGATATCTTTTTGTGTTATATTCTTAACAAGTAAATTGATTCCAGCACTAGCGAATCTGTCGACTAAAAATTTCAGTGGTTTGAATTCTCTTGTAATTTCATCTATATTAACATCTGAAAAGACATTCGGATCATCTACAAAGTCTCCTCCATTAATTTGTGTAGCTCTGGAATTATTATTTTCGATTTTCTTTATTGAGTTTGTTATTCTTTCTAAGATACTGTAAGGTATAGAAGAAGCGCATAAATCTGCAATGCTTACGGCATCCCTTTCAATCACCTCACACAATGCCTGACAAATAGCTTCTTCAATTACATTGCCCGATGCCAACCCATTCGTATGGGAATAAAGGAATGCATTTGTGGAGGGAAACTTTGGGGAGTATCTAGAGAATACAAGCTCGGCTGGAACCAATACTTCTTCGCTGTTTAACAAATCAAATCCTGGTAGGAAATCAAGAGTTGATTCATTGATGCTATAGTTCGCATGTGCTGGCTCTACAACTTCATCGGGGTGCAGTACCTTGTTATGCGACTTAGTCAGTTCTGCATAAGTTCCACGAATTGTATTCTTGGTAGTTTTACTGGATAGGGAACAGTATCTTTCAATTGACTCCATCAACGCGCTCGCTTGAGCATGGGATTTAGTTGGTCCCTTTCCACTGTATACCCAAAATAGATCTTCTGTACCCGGGAGTACTGCGCTGTAATTTGGAATATACAGTTTATCTAAATAGGTTATATCGCAAATTCTCGTTACGCCAATCATCTTACACAAAGGAATTACTTGTTCAAGAGTTTCATTTACAGATCTCACTCTTGCAGATAGAGAACCTTCTTTGGTTGTATATTTTTTTAAACTATTAAGCCGTATTTGTGAAGATGAGCTTGACACCTTTTTTTATTAAACCGAGATGCTTATCAGTTTTATCGTATGTATTAAACATGAAATTGTATCATTTGAATAACCTTATTCTATATTCTTGACAGCAATTGGAATAAAGTTTATACCTGAATTTAGAAACTCCAGAGAAAAGTAGCTGTAGGTCAATATAGAATAATATTGACTTTCAGACTGTCGAAACCATATGTACAATGGCGCAGTAATGAAGGGAAATGCACAACGGATTATTCTAGGTGAGACTTGCAGCTTTGCAACGGTACTAAAAAGTATATTATACTAAGAAACTTACAATAATAACACATATTGATCAAAGTTGATTATCTCTGATAAGCTATTGCTTGATTACTATGTATACCAACATTAAATATTGGGTCCTTAACCATAGCTTGTATCATTGGATTTACTAATTTCATCACAAGAACTTTACAAATTAATTAAAGATCAAGATGATACACTCGTGATTGATGCAAGATCCTTTTCAGAGTATAAGTATGGTCATATACCAGGAGCTGTAAACATAGATCTGTTCCAACTACACTGGTTCGACACGACCAAAAGAGGTATCAAAGATTTTAACAGGCAGAGCAGCTTTTTGTTATCCAATATTGGTATTAGAAAAGATAATAGAGTCATTTTTTATTATAATGTTTCTGGTATATCTGCAGCTAGAGGGGTTTGGTTGCTACTGTATTTTTCTCACGAAAATGTATCTTTACTCGATGGAGGTTATGAAAAATGGAAGAAAATAAACTTGCCCGTCGAAGTAAAGAGTAATCCATTAAGAACTATCAAATTCACAGGAAAAACTAACGTCGACTTTATTGCAAATGTGGATGAAGTTAACAAATCTATAAATAAGAAAAATGTAAAAATCGTTGATGCTCGCTCCAGAGAAGAGTTTGTCGGTTCAGATGTAAGGGCTTCAAGGCGAGGTCATATAC
>Ga0075320_1000014_pt1 | contig 13189 bp, 11 predicted proteins | sample MayberryNE_TuleC_2_FD_120049 | JGI IMG/M metagenome (GOLD analysis project Ga0075320, IMG submission 120049) | Natural and restored wetland microbial communities from the San Francisco Bay, California, USA, that impact long-term carbon... | ecosystem: Environmental > Terrestrial > Soil >... | reverse complement strand
TCTAGCTGTATTATCGAGCTCTCGTGTTATGCCTTCCCAACCGTCCAATATAGTAAATGGACGTGGACTGTCCTCCAAAGACGAAAAGGGATCCTGTACCTTCATCGTAAGGTTTGAGATTGAATTAGCTATATTTGTTAGAATAAAAGAGGGATCCGATAGCATAGAATCTAGATTGCTAATTGATACTATGTTATGCGGCTTAACAAAGGTTTTTACCCAGGGAAACCTGTTATGCAACCCTTTTTCAGAAACATTTCTTGAAACAAAAATAATATCAAACCTATCTATATTGTTTCTTGCTAACTCGAAACACAAAGTTACTTTACCCGTACCAGATCCCCCTTTGACCAACAAGGAATGGTTTCCGATTTTTATAAACTTGTTAAGGTCATCTAAACCTGGATTTATATTCACAACACTTCTTTCATACGCATCAGTCAACTGTGTTGGCAGCTTTATATTGACTTCCTAATATGTATATATACGCCTAAAATGTGAAGTTATCAATTCTTACATCAAGCATAGCTTATACCATTATTACCTAAAGACTATTATGAATTTGATTAAATACTCTGTTAACTCTTATTTGTTGAGGCTCATGTCAAACAGCGATCGGAATCTATTGGGCTCTATGACAATCAAGCATGAGTACTAGCAACTCAAAGGTACGCAGTTGTAAAGAATTTGTACTGAGATTACTCTGTTATAATGGTCGACGCGATGGTGGATTATGAATCTGAAGATAGATGAATCGGATATATCTCCCCAGTTCCAGCCAATGCATATTCCTCTCGCAAGTTAAAAAGTGAACGGGTACTATGATCTTGTAAATTAGTGAAAACATTATCTCCGACTACTATTTGATTAGGTTTGGCTTCACTCATGAACTTTGCCGCTCTGCTTATGACATGTCCTAGAAGATCAGGATCTCTGCCAAGTACTACTATTTGGTTTCTACCTTCGTCTAAAGCAATTCTAATTTTCACTTTAGGAAATCCGTACTGAGGAAATACCGTGTTAATAGACTCATCTATAACTTGCTTCATGATTCGTGCGCATTTGACAGCATATTCACAGGCAGATATTATGTCGGGATTTCGCGGAAAGTAGCCGATAACTGCATCTCCTGCATATTTAAGAACATAACCGTTATGCTTTGATATAACAATAGACATTTCCTGACAAAAGATCCTAACTAGGACTGACAATTCTTCGGTACTCACTATGGCAGACAAAGCCGTGGAACCAACCAAGTCCACATATAATATAACCATGTGATCCTCTCCGTTGTTTGTACTTCTCAGTAGGAATCTACGCGAAAGATAGGCCATGAAGATTTGAGAGTAAGAATCTTTGTCTGTTCTCCGGTGCAGAGCTCGTAGATTTGCCTCGACTCTTCGTCTGCTTCCCAAGATGATATTCTTTACAGCATTGGTTTCACGGCCATATATGGCATCTGACGACCACGGTACAATCTCTGCAAATAAGAGATCAAAGGCATTGACAGAGACAAATACTTTCTCTATTTTGTCATAGTATCCCCTCTGACCACCCAAATATTGTTCTTCAAATCTGTCTTCATCCAGCAGCAGTTTGTAATTAGAAGTGGAGGGTGAAGAGTAACCAATGTCATCATCTTCCATGTCATTATCTGGGTACATTACATATTATCAGTCCTATATTGTCTTTAATTTTACTGTATTGCGGGCAGGCAACGTGGGAACGTCCACCGTTGGCACTCCTAATATTTGCCTGAATATGTCGTCATCAATGTCTTGTATGAATATGAAGATGATGGGTTTGAATAGTACTACTTCTTCTGATGCCCTTGAAATGAATATGGAATAAGACAGGTATCATGCATAACAAATAATCAATCAAAGATGATTTATTGTTTTCAGGCAAAAGAAGTCCCTACTGGCAGAAAGCCTCCTCAGGGTGATCACACTGGTAACGGTAGATGAGGCGGTCCCTGGTAATTGTTGAATTTGTTGTTGTTCTTGTTGTCCATGTCAGTACTTCTCGTGAAGTGAAAGAAGAATTTCATTGGTTTGGGTGTGAACCCAAGACCTCAAGCTGTGTAATGCCAGCCCAATCATCCCTATTATTCCCCTTCACATTAATTTTTACATATCTTGCCATAGAACCGGTTGCCAGTGCATAATGCTGAAATGACGTATCGTTACCGCCGCTGGTTCCACTTCTAACTTCCGTAAATTCGATGCCATCATCTGATAGGGAAATGTAATAGTGATAATCGAATTCATAACCACGATACCACGCGATTTTAACGGCTTCAATGTTCTTCCTTGATCCTAAGTCCAACAAAAGCCATGATCCCCGTCCTTTACATGACCATCTTGTTTGGGAATTGCCATCCGATACGTTAACCGGTAGATTTGTCCCGTCGCTACCGCTCGCAGTTATGGCAGCAATATGTAATACCTCTATCTGAGCTGAGCCGGAATCTGGATATCCCGAGGCTCGAGTTAATCCCGACGACAATCGATCTGTGCTATGGTCTGGGGCTACTGAGTGATTTAATTCTGGGGTGGACAGTCCTTGGGAGGGGATCGAACATTCCCGATAATCGCCTTCTGCGATTCTTACAATCTGATCCTCTGTGACTCCTTTTCGAAGCAAGGAGGCTATGGAAGCCCCCACATATGGAATTGCGCCTAATGATTGTGCCTGCGAGTTCCGAACAACGGTCAGTTTTCGGATCTCCTCCTTGAGTTCATCAATTTTTTTCTGGAATCCGAAGATGTCGTCATAATAATTCTCGACATCAGCAAGAAATTTGTCAACGGCATAGTTATCAGTTGTTCTCCCAACCAAAAGCGTACTATTTGCTTCAGCAATCTCCCTAATAATGTGACCAAGTCGCTTGAGTTGTTTCAACCCGAATCCCATTTTTTCTAGAGCTTCTATTTGCGTATCCCTCTGACTGTGTGATTCAGCAAATTCCTCAAGTACCGTCTTCCTTATTTCCAATCCCTTCACCATCTGTTCCAGAGATGATACTTCAGTCAGCAGATTTTGATGAGCTAGGTGCACCTCTCCATAACTATTGAAATTAGCAAGCATCGCAGACACTTTGTAGCCCCCTTCTTGAATCCAGCGCACGGCCTTCACAAACTCTTGGACATCATCGTCGACTGAAAGACCATATTTTCTCAGCTCGGCCTTTGCCTCTGTATACCATTTCAGTCCTTCCTCTGTTATGTCATGTCTTTTCAGCATTTCGTCTCTGCTCTGCTCTAGACATGTGTTTTCATATTCCGTGAGAGCATTTTCATCCCTCAACTGCTCTATCTTATCATGTAATCTTTTGCAATCTTCTTTCATCCTTGCTATGTACTGTGGAATCTGCGAAATGAGAAGTATGGTTCTGGTTCTGGTCTCTTTCTCTCCTTCATATTCTCTTTCTTCTTGTTCTTCCGCTACTGCCGCCCCCTCCGATAATACCGCTGCTCCTGCTTCTGCTCCAGGTGCTCGTCCTGTTCTTATTGCATCCGCTTGCTCTTCTCTCAAGCCAGTCGTGTGACATCCAGAGGAAAAGCTAACCAGGTCCCCTAGGTACGTCGCGATTTGTTCAGGGTGTAATCCAATTCCCTTAGATCTGTTATAGGTCTCTGTGATAAAGGACTCGAATGATTCCTCGTCAACTCCGAGTTTGTTCATTATATTTGCAAGCCTAACCCCCCTGCCGCATTCTGAAGCCGTATAGCCCATTTTCCTTAATACTACTGCCAAAGTTCTTAGTTGGTCAGCAAGAGGTGCGCCCACTGACTGTTTCCATTGCGCAGTTATGCTGCTCACCGCTCCTGCACTAACGCCGGTTTCCTGTGCGATATCGTCTCTGGAGAGGCCCATTAACCACCTCTCGTCCACGAGTGACTTAGACATTTCATTGATTCTGCGTGCCATTCTAATTGGTATCAGGTTTGTTAGTGGCACATATTAGTGCTCCGTCAGTACGTCACTAAAACCGTCAGTTAGTCATCATTTCAGTCAGAAGATAAACCGTCTCAATAAACAGCTCGAAATATATTATTTTAGGCAAATCAACAGTAATAGATAGATGAGGACGTTAAATGAGTCCGAATTCCAAAAAAAATAGCGTTCGAATTCTTTTCACTTTTTATTTTGCAGCCTTATGAATCAAAATTCTAGAATAAATCATCGAAATGAAATATCTAACCCAAAAATAATACCTTCAGCCGACTGCTTGGGTATGAATATCATCTATTGTACTATGAGTATGGATGATAACTTTCCCTCTGAAAAGTTTAGTAAAGTTTTTGTCATTTTGTGAATAGAGCAAATAATAATTTCCGCAAAAGACGACTATGTCAGGATCATTCTGAGAAATATAGGAAATGAATGCTGTGTCAGATAAGTTGTCAATTACAAAAGTCGTAGCTTGCACATTGATTCTACGCTTTTTAGGTTAAGGGAATCCCAAAATGCATTTCTTGGGGTGTATGATAGGACGAGAGTTTGTCCTTGAGACATCCTGTTTTCGCAATCTCTCGTGCGTTTTATCTTTTTTCCTATGATGCAATAACGAGGTCGCTTTTTCGCTTTCTAGCTGATGCTACCATACTGTATATCTGGATTAGGTATAGCCATCTCAAACGATCGAAATATCGGGATTTGTCGTGCATGAAGATATTTACGTTCAGTGATATAATATGGTACTAATCATATGCAAATTTGAAAATATCATGATGATTCTATCTCTTTTCCGCAGTATGGACACAAATCCACTCGACTTTGCTGCATTTTAAGATCTTCTGATAACAAAATGAGACATACATCCCAAGGGGTTACTATTGTATCCTTGTACATAAGGCACGGATTGTCTGATTCATTAATAATCGAACAAAGTTCGTTGAGCTTCAGATCTTCTTTAACAGATGGAACATACTCTAATCGGGTATGGCCTACCGGAAAATCTAATATATCCTCAACTTTTTCTTCAAATTTCAATATTCTTGATATCTCGCCTAGGATAATTCGATCACTAATGAATTGATTCGAATTCTCTAACAGAAGTTTTCGCGTCATGTTCTTGTACATTAAATCTAGTATCTTACCCAGGGTGTCATCTGTTTCAAAAGTAACAATCTTATTTTTTTGTATCGATAAAGTAGAGAAATTGGTCTTAACTTTCATACCAATTTGAAGCATTTTCCTGGCTGAGATAGAATACCAATTACTGTCAAATCCGGTACGAAAGATTGAAAATGCCCTTCTTGAATGTTTCCAATTCTCCATCAAATCCCTGAATTTCATACTTTTTTCGATTATCGGGACAGGGCTGAACATTATCTCTTCTACCTTCGATTCGTATTGAAATCTACGTGTAGGATTCTTTCTTATATGCGCTAAGAGATCATAGCCGCCAACTGTCCCAATAATATTATTCTTGTTCAAAACCACAATTTGATCTACACTCGATTCAGTATATTCAGCACACATCTCTGTTGCAAGCCAAACTTCCCTATCAGAGTCGATGAAGACGCATGACGTATCAGTCAAATTGCTTGAAAAAAGTTCGCCGATAGTAAGATCTCTAACAGACCTAGTTGTTTCTCGATTCGGATCTAAGTCCAGCATTTGCGCTAAATCCTAATATATGTATTGCTGTCTGAAGATATTAAACATTTTGATGATAGCCCTCACATGTCCCACTATCAATTTACTATTTTGATCCAATATAGCTACGATAAAAAGACTTAAAGCTATCCCATATATTATAGAGTGTTGGGAACCTATACAACGCGTCTTGAGATGGACTGCATAGAGATGGAAATACGTACGAATGCTGTGTTCAGTGGTAGGCGACTAGGGTTACCGGCTAGAAGTTTCTTCTACTTACTACCTTCTGCTATAGATACTCCTCACCTTCCTTCTTTCTAATACGCCCTCTATTCCAGGTTCCGATCCCGTTGCGTTTACAAGTTTCACTAGTTTTGTATTTGGTTTCCTGTGAACGTTCAATTCCCTTATTCCAGGACGATGAACCAAACGCTCAATTTAGGTAATGTGTGGAATAATAAATCTTAAAATAAACCTCAAACCAAATAGAAGTCTATAGAATAAGCATGCCAAATAGACCTTCGAAGAATATAGTGATGCATTTGTCATCGTTACTTTTTATAGTGGCATTTATTATTGGTGGGAATGCAGTTGGATTAGTTTTCACTTCAGCCGTTGCCACTACTTCATCTTCAACCTCAAGTAGTGATTCTTCCACTGTCGCCGCAATTATAACCATCACTGAGGATGCTGAACGAAATACGGTTTTCAGACCAGAAACGATAGACATAACTAAAGGTGAAGAAATATTTATTGGCAATAACAGTAGCTCTCCTCAAAGCATTACAAGTGGAACTGGACCCGAAGACCCATTGTCAGGAAAATTATTCGATACAGGAGTAATAAACTCAAAAGGATATGCAGAGTTTGTAACGGCAAATCTTGATCCGGGGTCTTATCCTTTCTATTCGAGTACAAATCCATCCGCCAAAGGATCGATTATTGTTCAAGATTAGTTCAGTTTAGGAAGCTCTTGAGAAGATTGATGAAAAGGCTACACTTCACTTCCAAGCACATCTCCTATAGTATATCGTCGAGACCTACTTCGCAGCTGCTCATATAGCCACTTATCAAGGATTACAGTCCTTGCAAGTATAAAAATTTGGGAACACCTCACAGATTTTACGACTAGGAGTATTTCTTAGAACTTTGATTTACTGTTGATCGCCTACGACATGAATCTTCTACATACTTTTGGATAACTGTATTATAAAGAACAAATATTGTCAATTCAGTCTTCTTTTTTTACGGTTAATGTGTCCTAACATTTGTCTATCCCTGCAGTCTAGCAAATGATGATTGGTAGCATTTTTGGTTTTGTTTCACCCAAACAAGATGATCCTAGAGCTAGTCACTGAATTTGTGTTGCGAGTGCAACAAGAGATGGTAATAACCTGTATAAACTGTGCTTGATCTAAATCGGTTCTTTATTATTTGATCACAAGCTCATAGGTTGTATTGTAATTCCAACCAGATGGAAATGCGAAGGATTCCGCAGTAGCATTATTAACAATACTAGTCACGTCTCCCCTAAAACTAATTTCATGCTTGCCAGGAATTAGTGGTCTTGCAAACACCCAATTGCCATCTGAAATGGCGCCGGTTGTTGTATTTGGAGGAAGACCTAAGATATTATTTTCGGGCAATGTAAAGTAGAATAGTGGTGATTGTATCCGATATTTTTCTAATTCTATTTTAGGGATTTCTTGACCGTCAATGCTAGCATGTAGATCCGTAACCTGGTCTTGAAATGTCTTTGCACAAATACTCAAATCCTCGACTGTTTTGAGTTCAGGAAATTCTATAAATGAGCATTCCGAATTAAGTATTGGGAAAAGGATTGCTTTTCCAGTAGGAACAGTGCATTCCCTAATTACTGATTTGCCATAAGTTCCAGGAAAGAACCAAACAGGCCCTCGCTGATTTTCTGAACAGTATTTACCCGTGTCATCATAGGCAGGATTAACTTCTCTTGGTATTGAATAAGCCCATTGCCACCATCTAGCGGTCCATTCTCCATATGTGATATTATACGGTTTGGAATGTGGTTGGAATACCTTTCCTTCCTCTACTGTCGAGGAACTGGTTGAATTATCCAGAATTACATTCTGCCCTTGAGCCAATTGCGTTGATGGATTAGGCAGATGGAGTCCAGCTAATACTAACACGCTCATTGTAGAGATTACCGCTAGGATTCTTAGGTTCCTTTGCATGTTAATATTTAAAGAAGTATAGGAAGGATTATTCATTCATACCAGAAATCCTTTTGCTAGACTTTCGTTACCTGTATAAAGATATACACTTTTAGGTGATCTTTAGGTTCTAATGCTTGATTATACGAGTACTTGAAGAACTTGACAAGAGTTTCTAATGGTGGGCTGCAGATCCAAATTCATCCACCCATCCAGTAAAGGACCTATTCTATAAGGTTCCCTAAGTGAGCTGGTGAATCCAATATTATTATTAACGTTGATTATTGTGGGGGCTCATTTGATGTTTTGCTCCCTCTGCAGTGCTTATGTAACTAGGACAGCATAAGGTTCATTAGTAAGGCAACTGATAAAGTGTTGCATTGGGCTCTACTATTTGTATCAAATGTGGATCGTCAATTGCTCCATTTTCATACTGCGAATTATGCAAAGAACCATTGAACTTTAAATGTTCTTCCTGTGGATTTGTCACAGAAGTGAAGGTTCATGTAGATTGCGTAAATGCAAATTCTCTTGTAACTGAAGATAAATCGATTGATAAAAATGACTCCCAGAATATTGCAGCTAAACCTCAAGACCCAATGCAACATGACACGGCATTATCAAATAAATCATCTCCGACTCAAGATGTCAAGGTGATTGACAGGGAGACTAGCAATGTAAAAGATATCTTTCATTCTGAAAATTATCCTTCGTATACAGTTTCAGATATTATTGGAAAATCCTGGTATTCATTTACCAGATTAAGCGCAGATATCTTCTCATTGTCTGGTAGACTATCTTCCTTGTATTATGAGCAGTTTTTGCAATATGAAAAAGCGTGGGGTTATTATTGGACTGAAACCTACAAATCATTTAATACTTTTTCGCAAAGTAATGAATCACCTAAGACGGACTCAATTTAACAGAGGATAGTTTTCAGTAGTATATGATAGTCTTGGTTCGACAAAGACCAGAGATTTATCGATCTGCTGCTGACGGCATTATTCTGTTTCTAACGGTTGTTTAGAGAAGCTCATTTAAATTAGGCGAAATAGCAGGTTCTCGACATTAGAAGACTACCATATTTGGAAGAGAATCCAAAGAGATGATATGGTGTCATAGAAAAATATTTAATGATTAAAAGTATGACGGATCTGACGGATCTGATACCAATTTCGGGGAGCTCTTATGTTTCTTAAAGGAAAAATACTCGCCAACTGATCTGACATCTTATGATACTTAAGAGAAACAAATAGTCTCATATTAGCACAATTTGTCTGAAATGTATATGTATATTCTCATTAGCTTTTTGTCTTTCAAAAACATTACTAGGCGGTACATATACATAGGATCGGTAATGATGGAAAGATAATAGAACATAAGGCGATTCGTGACGATCTCACTCTTATGATGCAGCTCGGGCTAGTACGTCTCACCTCTACACAGTATGAACCATTATTCAAAGCAGGGAAGGGCCTCAAATCTTCAGAAATCCCCCACTTAGTAATCAACGAATCGTCGGTTGATGAGGATAAAGTGGCTATAAGACGCTCTATTTCCAAATGATTGATGGTTGGAACAAGGGAAGTGGTAGCATATTCGCCGTCACTGAAGATGGCGATCTGGGTGGGCTTTGACGTGAATCGATGCAAAATTGGATTGTGGTAACAATCATGTTGAAGACAATAGGGAAGAAGGACAATAAAGATCGATGAAGTGAGAGGGACACACATGTAGTTATTTTCATTGGAATCTATCTAGCATCTTCGAGCATCTCGCTTTTGACTTGAATGATTAATTCCTCCAATATTTGTATTAATTGCTTTCTTTGTTGATTGTCACTTGTATTCCAATTCAACTTACCAGCGTGTTTATGCGCTAATTTGTATTTGATTCCCGTCATTGAAGTTGCATAATTGTTTGCGTCGAGCTTTCGGGCATTTTGATGCGCAAGAATATACCAATGATATTCTGTTCCGACTGGAACGCCTGATCCTTCTGGGGCATCCCAAGCTCTCTTTTTGTTGACAGTATAAGTGAGTTCCCATTTATCTGGTGTTATCTTTTTCTCGCTCCATGTGCCTTTGTCATAATACCATTTGTGACTTCCTCCCACTCTCATGCCAGTGTATTTTCTTCCATTGAATTCTTTATATTCTTCATAAGCTCCAGATTTAACCTTCGCTACTGCTTCACGATTCATTTAGATAATTTCGTCCCATATAAAATTGGGATATGATTTAGAATATAATGTATGAAATACATCAAGTAGAGGGAGAGTGTGCAAGTCTTGAACCTACATAATAAATTGGGCCACATAGGATGTGCTACAAATCTATTATCTGATAATACGATAAGATAGGCGGTAATCTTACTCGCTTCTCTTCAAATATAACTCTCGTTAAAAGGTTCGACGTTTAATCTATTCAGTTAACCTTTTTATATTTCCATTAATTTGTAAATTGTTTCTATGAATTCATAGAGGCAAACACTTAAAACTCGTTCACCGGTCTTGTTCTCACTTAGGATATAGTAATTTGCATATTTGCAATCATGACAACTTTTGTCCAAGTAGCATATCAGTAAAAGCAAAATCTTTGTTCGTTATCGCTTCTACATACTTTGGAAATACTGAACTATCTAAACAACTTCCATGCATTGGATATACCATTCTTGGATTAAACTTGACAAGTCTTTCTGTAGTCTTTCGTACTGGCTGTTCGCTAGCAAATATGCCAATTCCTCGGTACAAATTAATCATATTTTCTGATAGATCGTCAGATATGACGGCCTTATGACTATCTCCTGATTGGATGAATAGATCTGATGTAAATAATGATTTTGTAGTTTCTTCGAATATCATCATACTGTCCCAATGATGAACATGGGGAGTCATAATAAATCGTAGAGACTTGTTACCCGTTTTTAGAGTTTCATTATCCCAAAATGAAATGTGGTTCACTGGAACATTGTACCATCCTGTTAGATTTAGCTTTGAGCTTAAATCGCTACATACGAGCCTTACTCTTGGAGCTTGAAGAAATTCCATTCCTCCCCACTCATCACTTTCAAAATGGAGAAATGCTACATATGCAAGCTTTTCCAAAGGGATAACTTCCTTTACTCGGTCCTCTATCAGATGATAAGTGCCTATGGGGCCCGTATGTATCAGCATTGGATCCCTATCTACGATGAGAAATTGATTGTATGTAATCCCAAGATTGTTTGCAAATCCAGATATTCTGTATACGCCATCATCAATTTCCGAGATGACTGTAGAATCATACTTCGGCAGGTGAATGGTCCTGCTAATCTCCTGCATTGTGGTTAGAAAATACAATATCAATCGACTAGATAAGTCTTGTTATAGTACCCCTTTAGATTAATATAATCATACACATACTTATTAGAAAAGTACTAGTGCTACTTACAGATCTCACGCTGGCTTGATTTATCAGATCTCATTGATTAAGCAGAAAATAGCAAACTACCTGATGGTGAAATATCTGAATATGTTCACACACGATGGAATCAGAAGTGGTATTAAATCATTACTAGAACAGGGAAGCCCATCCAGTTCAGCTTCTATTGATTATCTCGACTTGTTTAAATGGAACTTGCATTTGATATCCTTGAAATGGTCGATAGTGTAGTCATGGTCTTCCTCTCTGTACACTAGCTCATATTATTTTTGCTGACGACGAACACTTCCCCGGGAACGTTAAAACCAAGCAGATGGTTTTATGTAATAGGTATTGTTATCCTCATAGTAGGACCTGTAGTATCTAGTGTAATCTTAATCTCCTCTGTGTTTTCAAACGTAGGTAATATGGCAGCAGAACTACAATCAACACAGGTAGTAGTGCCAGGCTCAAGTGATATTACACTTTAGCAAACTGGAAAATATTCGATATTCTATGAATACCGAGCTATGGTAGGAAATAGGATATATTCTACTGGTGAGAATATACCAGGCATTATAGTCAATATCGTATCAAAAGATACGGGGGATGAAATCCCACTTTCTAGTGCATCCACAAATAGCAGTTATAGCATAGGAAGTCGCTCAGGAATTGGACTTTTTGATTTCGATATAGATGAACCTGGAATATACGAGCTATCAGCATCATATCCTGCTGTTCAAGGTCAGCAGGAGGAGCAGAGGCAAGAAATTGTTTTAGCGGTTATCCATAGCAGTGTTATTGAAAGGATATTCGGCAGTATTATGGGAACAGTTGCTGGTGCTATGGCTATTGTATTTGTACCATTCGCAGTGGGTGTTGCTATCATTATTACAACTTTCTTAAAGAGAAGGAAAGCAAGAGCAAGAGCTATGGCCCTTAAATGAACAGGAAACAAAGGAATTCTTGAAAACTGGTAACTTTATAGGCATCCGTGATCGGAAGATAAGAGAGGCCATGCAAGATTCATCCGCTTCAAGAATTTACTCTGGACTATCTATTCGGTTGTCGAGTTCATTCATGCATTAACACCTAGTTAAATTTCTTTGCAGCATAACCAATGGATAAGCAAGAGCGATTGGAGGTTGTGCATTCATTAAGTCGATCATCAATTAGTCGCTTGGACAATTGCTATTCTATGAGATGAAGACAAGTTAGATTAATGGGCTGGTGTTAGATTGCATAAATAGGAACGAAGATAGGAATAGAGTCAAAATAATTGGGTTAATTTTTTAGGGTGATCAAGACCCAAAGCGGAAATATTGATTTAGAAAGTATCCTATCCCAAATAGAGCGAAAAATCCAGAAATTGCCAATATAAATTTAAGCACTTCTTTTTTCATCATCCATGTTATACTTTTCCCTTTGTTTTAAGTGTATTTTTTGTATCTCTTACCAGAATCGACGATCCTAGCCCAAAATTTGGTCTAGAATTACTGTAATAAAGACCCGTTAGTACATCTTAATTAATAATAAGGAAGAATTTGTGAATTGTAAGACCGGTGCAATTTTTGTATATCATTTTAACTATTGTACCTGCGTTTCTTTCTAAGCTTAAGTTGCAGGTTTTGTCGTTATCTGGTTGAGCAGCAAATCCGCTTAGAATCTTAATCTCTTTTATTTCATTTGCATATTGTAAAGCTATTCTATCTATGACAACTTTTTGGAATCGCCAGCCACGTTTTGAATTGGCTCCACTAGTCTTGAAAGGCACAGCTTTGAATTTCGATTGAATTAAACTTGAAATTTTTTTATGTGTAACTTTACCATAATCTGTGCTATAAAATGACTCGGACCTTCCAAAGATATCTGTTCCATCCATAACGAGCTTACATATGCTCCATATCTGTTCATTCGTAAAGGCGCAGTCTTCGAGGTCTTCATAGTCTTGGGAATTCGGGTTCTCATTTCTCTCTCTAATGAGGC
>Ga0075320_1000013_pt1 | contig 13614 bp, 13 predicted proteins | sample MayberryNE_TuleC_2_FD_120049 | JGI IMG/M metagenome (GOLD analysis project Ga0075320, IMG submission 120049) | Natural and restored wetland microbial communities from the San Francisco Bay, California, USA, that impact long-term carbon... | ecosystem: Environmental > Terrestrial > Soil >... | reverse complement strand
TTAATATCAGATCAACCTGGTCGTCTTTAACGACAACTTCAACTTTAGTTCTTGGTATGTATTTTGGTGTATATTTCATAGTCCCCCTTCCAACAGAAACTGCCTCTGCCTTTGTGGTTCCTCTTCCCTCCACCCTGTAATGAGTCATTCCTCCAACTTGTGCTTCCCTGAGAATCTCATCAACATCCTTTAGCGCCCGGTCAGGAATTACAATCTGAATTTGTTTCAAATTTTGTCAGGCTTCAATTGTGTAACCTTGCCCGTATAAATAGTAAATGTGTGCAATGCATTACTGTGCATTAGTACATAAATACGTAATAGTAATAGATGAATAAGTCTTAAGACTTCGAAGAGGCGTGGTATATCAATATTATCAATATCAAAATACTGAAACGACATGAGATAGATATGCATGACTTTAAATTATTTAAATCAGGATCAAGAAATGTAATTTAAGAGACCATCCCCAACATCCATCTTTCCGTCATTAAAAACTTTTTCATCCATCTCCTTGACCGATCCTACGTTAGGCACGAAACTCATCTTGGAATATATGTCTTTATCGAGATCAATTCCTGGAGCAATCTCTTCTAGAATCATTCCATTCTCACCCAACCTGAAGACAGCTCTCTCTGTTACATATAGAACCTCTTGCCCATATTTTATAGCCTGATGTCCACTGAACACTACCTTAAATACTTTTTCCACAAATTTTGAAGTTGCCCCGTCACGAAGGATATTAATTCGGTTGTTGGAAATACGAATATCACTTTTTCCTGCAGTAAAGGCACCTCCAAAGCAGATCCTTGGCGCTCCTCCAGCTATCACTGGAAATCCGCCCGGTCCAAATATTTTATTGGGCAGCATTGATGGATTTACGTTCCCTTCTTTGTCGACTTGAAGAAAACCAAGAGATGCTGCATCAATTATTCCACCCTCAAAATTGGAGAATACATCGGGAATTGTTGACAATGCAAATGGACTTATTGCCAACCCGAAGTCATTTCCAGATAGAGCGAGTCCTCCCCAAGGACCAGATTCTAGCACAGTTATGATAAAGTCTGAGACACCCTCCTCAGCCCCGACTGAGGATATAAGAGCAGGGATACCTATTCCTAAATTAACCAAAATAGGTGCTCTCTTTTTCTTAAATACTTCCAATAATTCTAAAAGGATTCTTCTAGCGATTACCCGTTCATGTTCATACGAGAGTACTCTTGGGAGACCCTCCAACCAGCCTTCTGTAATGGGCGGAGTAACCTTATAGGAGAGCCTGAGATCATATTCGATCGTTCCACTTTGCCAATGATAATCTTTTGGAGACACAACGACATGATTTACCAATGGGCCCGGCACATCGACATCTCTTGCACTGATTGTACCAGATTTTGTGAGCCATCTGACCTGGGCAATCACGGTACCAGAATGCGGTCTCGCTTTTGCAGCTTGCGCAATACTTAGGATAGTTCCCCTAATTCCTTCTTCTCGTAACGACAAATTTCCATATTCATCTGAAATGGATGCCCTAATCAAAGCATAATCCGGCTTCGGGGCCTGATACAGCAGGTAGTCAGTTCCTTCAATATCCAGTAGGCTTACTTTGCACGGCCCATCTTTTCTTGCTTGTTGGTTCAATACAGCACCTTCGTTTCTTGGATCCAGAAACGTATCAACTCCGATCTTTGTCAAGAGTCCTGGCCGCCCTGATGCAACCTCTCTAAACCAGTATGCTGCTATCCCTATTGGCCATCCGTAGCATTCAATTCGATTATCTGTTACGAGTTTCTGAAGCCAAGGTGAAAAGCCTAGAAATGGCATTAATGCACCTTTAAGAAATTCCTGCTCAGCGTTCTTGTAAAGGTTTTCGGCGACCTTATCTAACGCTCTGCCTGGTATAGCAGGAAGAGCGTCAGAGATGATAAACAAATTCTTTGGATGTCCATTCGTAGTATATTGATGATATAGTTCAAGGATAAGATATTCAGGTGTATTAGCCATGTTAAAGCCAGAAATCGCAACTACACTATTATCTTTTAAATCAGACAAGGGAATACCGACATCAACAATCTTGGAGAACATTTGAGAAATATCATAAAGTGTTTTTTATCCTTCCTATTTAAGTAGAGTAGTTAATAGAGTGTATAAGGAACTGGTTGACTTCAGCGATAAAGTATCAACTAGAACACAGTTGGGAGATTTATAGTATGAACATTAGGGTTGAAAAAAGGAATTCAAGATAGGGGCGAGATATCTAACACAGGTTCGATTACATCGTAATGCAACTTCCGTACCAAACCAGGGCGCCATATTTCAGATATGCCATTTCAATTCATGTATTTTCTTTTCCTCCTCATTCTTAAACACTGCAAGACAATACCTGCACTTATGTGGGGGGATAAATTTGATTGGATAGTCATTATCCTTATCATCAAAATCATGATGTTTTACATCATCATCACCCTTTGACGAGGTGGAGGCAGATGACCTTACCATCTCTATACGTTCTTTTTTGTAATTTTCTACGAGATCCTTCAGTGTATAATCCCAACCATTCTGCAGGAGATCAAGTTTATCCGTTTCCGCTATAGGATGAGTGTATCGTTCTTTGGGATTTGTTGATGCTATGAATTCTCTTCTTCCTACTTTTTTTCCCATCTCATATTCAGGATCTCCATCCAATAGTAGTCTGATAGCATATTCGTTTTCTTCGTTATTTGTCCAAAGTTGGATCTTCCTATGAATAATGTCATTATCGCTTGCAAGTCTTTTAGCCTCCTCTAAATCATCATTGGCAACGTCAGCTTGGATTATCCTTTTTTTTCCTTTCCGTTCATCATCATCAACATAGGAATTAGGCAAGATTGAGATATCTCAGAAACTAAGAAGTATTTTAATATTAAGTATATACTATAAGAATGATTATTTTCCTATGACTGATTCTTAAATGCAGCGTTGCAAGAAGACGAGAAGATGACTAATCAGACATTTGTTGAAATAATTGAATTATCTCCGTCCAATTTTAAGATGATTATCCACCGCTATCTTGAAGAGAAAATCTGCTAGCTAACCTATATCTATATTTCGAAGGGAAGATACTAGTCAGAATCTGCATCAATCTGCAAGCATATGTTTAGATAACGCACCGTAATATAATGAATATGTTTGTCAGACTCATCCTCGACGACTCCTACTCGGTCAACGTCATTTGATGACGCCGATACGGACAAAGCAATTTTAGAAGAATATAAGAAGACATGTTCTATAATATTTGGAAAGGCAAGTCATTCTCAGATGAGGTTTCTTCAGGCCTCAGTGGAATTACAGCAGAGTCTATTGAATTCGTGCGATTCCCTACTTTCAAAACAAACTCGTTGGTTTGAGGATAATCTGTCTCAACAGAACGGCAAGTCCACAGTCGTCATTAGTTCGAACCTAAAAGCTTTTGTTCGCGGCTATACCGCAACAGTTGACATGTCTATGACAATGTTATCTATTGTTTATGACTTCACGACGTCTCAGATAGAGAGATATGGGAAGCTTATCGATATGTTAAATAAATCTTATTTCCCACCATAACTTACTTCGAAAACAAGTAAGAATCGTTTAAAGTCATAGAGAATTTAAAAATAGTAGGCTCATTTGCTATTTTATATTATCGTCATATCCCAGGACTAGTACCCTTTGGATAATTATCGTCATTAATGAATCTCTCGTACATAAACCGGTACCCAAATTGCATTTGATCAGTTAGTAGACTTTCCCCTGCGGGTATGGGCATGGTTTTCGTAATTGCTCTAAGTATATCTTTGTCAGTGACAATTCCCACCATAATATTATTCTTATTACCGGTCACGGGGAGTCTACGTATGTTTCTTAATTGCATTGTCTCTATAGCGTCTTTCACAGAATTGGCTGTTGTAATGGTGATTAATGGTGTACTCATTATCTCAGATATCTTTGTTCTAAGTGATAACGCCCTGTCAGAACCCAGATATGACACAACATCCCTTTCGGTGACAATCCCTATTGCCTTATGTTCCTCGCTTTCAGGTTTTTCCGTGTTTATATCATCGTTCCCTTCAACTATAACGATGCTGCCGATTCCATGATCATGCATACTCTTGCATACCTCTCTAATTGTTTGTTTTGAATAGGCGACTTTGACATCCCTACTCATTACGTTTGTGACAGACAACTCCTCAAATGTCATTGTTAAATGTCAGTGAACTTTCGTGATTAAAGTATTTGTATGCTATGTACTCTCTGCGTTGTCTAGCATTACTAATGCTTGCGAATGTATTGCCCCTTCTCAATTAGACTATCTTAGAACAGCCCAGAAGTCAGACTATATGAGTAAACAGTGATATAGTGTAAGTCGTTTAACTTAGTAAGGTACCATCTGATTCATAGGATCTAACGACACCTCTATTGACATGAATAGTCAAACTTCATCATACTCTATCAGTTAAATAATTTTATATTCTTGTCAATGTAGGGTAATAATTGATTCTCTATAATTGTTTTGGCATCAGTTCCCACATCAAATGATAGCAAAAGAAAGAATTTAGCTTCATGGTTGTCTTTTATTATGACGGGGATAGTAGCGCGTGTTAGTCTATCGTATGTGCCTATGGAATGTTTAAGCCTACCTAATTTGCTAATAAAATCTTCTCTTATCGCAGCTCTAAGTACGGCCTGTAGTGCATAATGTTGAGTCTCTTCTTTGGTCATTAAAGGTGTTAATCCTTCTCTGTACCAAGTGGATAACAAGGTTCCGAGGTTATTTGCTACTCCTACGAACCTGATAGACTTGTTCATATTGAGTATTTCACTGCATAAATGTGTGAAATGACTGGAAGTTGTACTGGCTGACAATCGATACTTATCAAACGAACGACAATGCAATATATTAATAGATTTTGGATCTATGGCATTGTGAGATACATAAATATGTTATACAGAATTTCGCGTCATCTAGTCGTTACAGCAAATATGAGTATAACTCAGTACAGGGTCACACACATCATCCCTCGTTATACTCCCTCTGGTAGGGTTGTGTAATATCTTTTATCCTAAATGTACGACGGTAGGCATATTTGACTACTATGCCTAGCTATATGGCAACTCTAAAGCAAATTCCTGCAAATTTGTTACTATATCAGATAGGCTCATACCAGAGGTTGTCCACACGATCAATGTTTGTTCATCACCAGTTCCACTCTGGCCTCCTCTCAAGTCTTTGAAGTTGTGAGTACTGTCAATTGCAAAGCCTCTATCATTTAAATCTGACGTGTATGTTTGAATGTCTTGAGAAGGCACCATTAATACGCCAACTGTATCAACAGTACCTGAAGCTGAGGAGGATGTTAATGATTCTGGCTGATTGATTACAGTTATTGTGCCATTCATTACAAAACCAGGATCATCTTCATTTACATCTTTTTCAAAATAGGTGTAAGTTCCCGTACCATTAAAGGCCGAAGAGGTTATGGCTGTGTTGTATTCAAATTTATCACTCTCATACATTGGAGCAGCTGTTAAAGTATTGGTTTCAGTTGATGGTATTGAGTTACCCTGGACCACAGTTATTGTGCGTTCATGATCCACATCTCCGTTAAACCATGTAACAGCAGTTCCGGCATTTACAACGGCATTCTGAGGAAGATATGGTTGGTTTGCAAGTGGGTACTGATTTCTGGGCTGGTTTGTTGATTCATGAGCTTCGTTGGGAATGAGAATCACAAGATTCTTTACATTATTTCCCAGCACTAACTTGTGAGCGTCAAATACATATGATGAGTTAATATAGGGTTGCTGCAGCTGCTGCAGTTGTAGTTGTTTTTCGATAACCGCATTATCATTTAATAGTCCACTAGCAAATGACCGGTCGGGCATATTAAAATGCACCGTGATGACAAACAGGATAGCTGTTAGGGCAGTTAACTTCAAAATACGTGTATAGTTTAATTTGTGTTCCATCTTAGATTGTATCCTGATTTTCTTATCTGACTACATAAAAGTTGAATGTATGCAGTGCATTACCCTGCATAGTGAATAACCATAGTTCTGCAGGTATATTGTGTCTGTTATAAGTAATTTCTTAGTTTGAGAAATTTCACTTCCAGTAAGTTGCTGTTATTAGTAGTATAGGTAGGGAAAATCGTTTTGAATATCAGGCAAGTGAAGGAACTAAGACTCCTTAAATGTCAATTAAATACAAGAGATACAAGTCAGATCGCTACCAGGAACCAAATCAAATTCTTACCACTAGTCGAGAAAAAGTACGCGAAATCCAATGAAATACACAAATAATTAATGAGATAGATAGACCAGCTCTATGGAGCATCAATAATCCTACTTCGTGGCATTCTATTGTGAGGAACATCATTTTCTTGTCACCGATGTGTTGTTATCCACAGCGGCCGACACGACAAATCCTGATCCATAAAGGAGACTCGCTAGGTCATGATCATTGCCAAAATAAAAGCCCTCTTCAGGGAATATTGCCTCGATTATCACTCCCGAGCCAGGCGGGATGGATACAAGATACATCAGGCTATCGGTGTCACTGTGTCCCTGGACACTGTTAATTTCATAAGTAGAATTCGCATAATTGTCAAGTTTTGTGTTCTTACTTGTAGGATGATTCAATAGGGGAGGATAAATCACATCTATCATAGTTGCGGCAAAGTTAAAATTTATGGTTTTTCTAGGACCAGCATTAATGATATTCCATCTAGTAAGCTCATTAGGTTTAACTTGAAATAATTCTGATTCATTGTTTAAAGAATATTTGCCTATTGTCCCTATCCATGGAATGTACTTATATGCCATGCCGTTAGTCAATATGAGGTCCGGCTTCCCTTCGACGAATTTATCTAGATCAAACGAACCGATAACACCATTTGTACCCTTGAATAATCCCTTGTCGGCAGAATTGTAGACCTCACTAAATACAATAAGAAATTCTTTTGTTGCTTGGTTCTGTTTATCGTAAAATGGAGAGCTGACAATCATGCCCCCGTACATACCGTTTGCTACATGCTCCCATACGCCATTCAAGTTGTCTCCGTCGCAGTGGTACATGAAGACGCTTGGAGCTTCTGAGGTAACTTTCACCAACCATGTCTTGTTTTCGCCAGGCTTAACGGGTCCAGACAAGGCCTGACTAGGTGAGGTTATCCCATGCAGGTTGAGACTATGCACTATATCACCATTATTGATTAGGGTCAAGCGTATCAGTTCTCCTTCGTTGAATTTAAGTACCGGACCAGGGACTGTGCCATTGAACGTCATTGTTTTGAATTCGATACCCCCAGGATGCAATTGATTGTCTGGTGCTACCCTTGTTATGGTATCGTCATCCGCAATCAGGGTGATATTTCGAATGGCTACATTGACAGAGCCATTTTCATCTTGAGCATCAGCGACTTCGGTCGATGGAAATGGTGAAACAGTCGCACACCAAAATGCTAGAAATACAAAGGGAATAACTGGCAATACATTCAACATACAATTTCTATAAGACGCCAGTTCCGTTAAATAGATTATTATTATTTGAATATGTATGTCTAGTGTTGCTTAAGTCAATGATCATGTTGAAGTTGAACGCAAGATTCGCCATTTGTATTTGGTGACATCTTCCCAGTGGGATCAAAGTATTCTTGTGATTTCTTGGACATAAAATATTTTTAAATTCTTGAATGCAATGCATTGCATTGCACTGCATGCATAAACAGCTATAAAGCTCTGTTTCATCTATTCTTTATTATGCATCACACTCTACAGAAAGACTGGCAACTATAGATACTACGACCTTTGTTTTGACACATCTTAAGCATACATTTATCTCATAGTATTTACTATAGTGTTACAGTAGTTATGCATGCTCTTGCCGTTTGAAATTGAATCTAAGGCAATAATACCTGCAATAAGGGCAATATTGGCGTTGAAGCTTATTGAAGAATATGACATGAGAGAAGATGATGTAGCCAAGGCCGTCGGTATTACTCAAGCAGCAGTTAGCAACTATGCAAGATGCACGAGAGGAAATAGAAAAGTTATGGAGAGACTTTCATCGACTAAAGAGATAATGGACATTGTTGAAGATATTGCAACAGACCTGGCTCGAAGCAGGATTTACACCCCACATACCATGTTGAGATTTATGGAAATTTGCAATTTAATTCGTTCGACGTTAATTATATGTGAAGTTCACCATGAAATTGAATCTGATATCGATGAAACGGTCTGCGAAGAATGCAAAGTTAACATGTTAAATACGAAGTCAGTATGATGAGCATATTGTAGATCATGGTTGTGACCATCAAATGTTTTGCGCCTGCTTTCCGGCTTTCTAATTGGATACAAAAGAGGAGGACTTGATATGGGAAGGGAACAAGCCTATGTTATCTCAATTTGCTAGGATGTATATGCCGGATTGAATATTGAACTGCGTCGCAGGTCTTGATAAGGATTGAAGCTAAACACGTATTCAAAGATACTGTATTCAAGTTGCCTCCGCGGTCAGCCCACTGAATGACTATCTCATCAAAGGCCAAGTTATGTAATGTTTGTACATTATTTCAGATGTCTGGCTATTTCATCCTCCGATAAATGTCGGACGAAAAAATGGACAACCTATTTGTAGGTCGGCTTGTATCTGCATTGATTAGCCGGCTACTTGACTACCAATACAGGACAATGGGCATAGGTTACTACGTCTGATGCTACGCTGCCCAAAAGCAACCTCTTAAATCCAGATCTTCCTCGTGTACCTACCACTATTAGATCTACACTTGTGTTTTCGGCGTAGTTAACTATACTTCCTGAAACTTTCATGGGGCTTAATATAATCTTTGTATGAAAGTTAACGGAACTTTCCGTGCTTAATTCACTCCTCATTCTTGAAAACCATGGATCAGATTCTCCTTTTGCCTTATCCATTATCTTCTTTACCGATTCTGGCATTTTTTCAACTTGCATGTCAGAGTCGTAATCATCCTGAGTCAGAGCAGATACGACATACAAAGCTATCAGCTCAGAGCGATATACTTCAGCTAGGCTAATTGCATAACTTGCCGCATCTAAAGACTGTTCTGAACCATCTATCGCCACCATTATCTTTGAAAAACTTATCTCATCCAATTGAGAGAAAGGGTACTGGATTGGATGTTTAAATCTTTATCTCTAATGTAGGTTCATCTTTGTTATTTGAGGACATAGATTTACATCCTCTTCATGAACTACAATATTCGTCTTACTTCAGTAAAGCGTCATGCCAAAGAAATAACCGGTTGAGGTCATGCAGTTATGCAGTTCAGACTATTCATATTACTTACCATTTTTAGTCTTCAGATTTGTGTCATAATCCGATCTATATGTGCATGTACATGAATTCTTGTAGCCTACAATTCAAAAAGGTTCGCCGCAGACATTCTTTATTATCACTTTACTACAAGAACAGGACAGTGCGTATAGGTGACTACGTTTAATGCGACACTTCCTAAAGTCATTCGTTTGATATTAGACCCTCCCCTCGTCCCAATCACTATAAGATCCACGTCTTCGCTTTCTGCATATTCTGCTATAGAACCTGCTATCGACATTGAAAGGGAATGCGAACTAACAACATCTATTCTTAACGCAACCTTATTCTTCTCACAACTTTTACTTATCCTATCAAACCACCCTTGAACTTCTTTCCGGCACTCGGTAAGTGTTGCTCTTATCGTAATAGGATAATCATCGTATTCACATGCGGATTCTCCAAGAAAGTATGGAGGTGACAAATTTGGAGGTACAATATGCAATGCAATAAGTTTAGAACCAAAATTCCTACCCAAGTCCATTGCATAATTTACAGAAACAAATGATGATTCAGAACCATCTATCGGAACGAGTATAATGCAATAACTATGCTTCATTCTCCATCACGATTAACTAATTAGCTGGCTATATATCTAAAGGCCTCCTATTATGAGGCCTTGCATCCTATGCTGTCGATTCAATCATCGTTCTAGGAATTCATTATTGGTTCCTGATCTAGATAACAATAACCTATTGTGTTTGATTCCCTATGCATGATAGTATTCACGATAAGATCCTAGTTCTAGCTAAATATTATTTCACATGCCACTTTCTTTATTTAGTTCTACCTGCTTCATAAAAATACGTGATCGACATCTCGGAAGGATTAAAAAAATGATAACATGGATAACAGAACGCATCATACACCGTTGATCTTATATGATCTAGACGAGGGCCTAGTGTGAAAGATCATCCTTGATAGTGAATCGCAGTGTAGCCTAACTCTGCTTGGAGCGGATAACCAACGAACCCATCCTATCGAGTCTAAAGGGAGCATTTCTAAAGTGTCACCTTCGCTATTATTGTATTTGAGGTTATGCTAACATCTGGTCTTGTATTAGCAAGGTTCTCAAAAATCAAATTCAAAAGTGCCTTCGTAAATAATGACCAGTTTTCGCCTAACTCATGTTGTATCATAAATACGTGTGTATTACCTGCCTCTATCCTGTGATCTGATTTCATATCGGAGACCTTCATATATTCTTGTAATATTTCTAGCACAGTCCACAGATTGTATGTTCTTTTCATAAGAAGAGCAGACTCTTTAATTAAGTCAAATGATATTTCTGCAGCATCCCTAATTATTTCATTTCGATGCGAATCATAATCATCTTGGTTCATTCCTACCGCATTTGCCACCAACATTGCCTTGTTAAAGCATGTAGAGAGTATTATTTTCGGCACCGGCATCATACCTATTTTAGGCTCAAATGTGTCCCATTTTACATATCTTCGAAGTACCTGATTGACCAGAACGTTTAAAGATATTTCTTTATGGTCTGCTTCCCTTTGAAGACTTTCTACTACACCAGGATCTAATCGAAAAGTTATGCTTCTTGTCTTCATATTTCCGTGTGACACAACACTTTAGTTCTAGAACATCTATTTATCAATATATCATGTTCGGTTCCGATAAATCCCCATCTGGAGCATATCCATATCTTCAATCCTATTACGTAAGGGATTGGACTCAAAGTTCTTTTTGATGCATCTCTACATTAACACAAGCCGAATTGACTGATTTCCGGCAGATGTCTACTTGCAGAACATGTGAAATTCAAGTTCAAAGCGAAGAATACGTCAAATTTCAGTGATCTCCGGCCTCATATTTCGTCACTTTCATATGGAAAGTTGTTTCTCGACTCGGGCTAGACGCCGAGCCGAGATGGGATCCTTTGTATATTGTGTTAGGTCAAAACATCAGTTTTAGTTTCATTGGTTGGGAGGTATTTTATTAGGACTTGTAGAAAATTATTAGGACTTGTAGAAAACCTAAACTAAATCTAACATTTTAGAATGCAATGAGGAGATTACGTGTACCTTTCGAAGCAAGATCTTGAATCTTTTGTTTGCATCTTCAACGGAGCTCTTGATATTGTATGATGGTTCAAAATAAATACAAAGGAATGTTCTCATTCTAATATTTAGTGGTGTTACCACCAATTTCACACTATCACCATCGCATCCTGATAACTCAAAAAAAGTTGAGGTCTCAAATTTGTCCGTGATGTGAGTGATACTAAAGCAATCTTTGTTCTTTGTGTCATCTAGATGACCTGTACAACTCCTTATGACCCACAAAAGATAGTCTGAATAAAAAAGGTAAATGTTTCTGTACTTGAAATGAATTTCCACTAGATCCTCAATTTTTGATTTATTAGTATGAGTTGAGCTATCGGTAGTTTCACTAGTCTTGAGAGTGTCGATATTTGTTGAGATCGATCTACCTTGGCCAACAAGCAGTTTCGCATTTTCGTCTACTATACACACGAACTTGATTTGCTGGTCTATTCGAATTACCGACTCACATGCGTGATTCATGCGTAGACGCTCCTGTATGTCTATCATTTGTTGATGGCAGAACTAAAGGAAATAGTCTATATGTGAACTGTGTTTACACCGCAATGCATTGCATGTGCGTGTGAAGAAACGCACTAGTTGTCCTATTAATAATAACTAGTGACGTCTGCGCTTTTGATCCGTGAAGACAAGGATTAAAATTCCACGAATTAGCATTCGCCGCATATTCCCAAGATTCTAAGACAACAATACAGGTAGAATTAGATGGACTTAACAATAATGCATAATCAAGATGGGTAACAACCAATCTACCGATAAGACATGTAAACAGCTGCGGTGTAAATTGCTTAGATAATTATGGATTTACTTACACTGAAAGTCATATGGAATGGACACAAGTAATAATTACACAAAAACAAAAAAATTCAATCATCCACTTTTCAAGGTACACAGTGAATTGGGCGTCTAATAACGATTGAAATTGTTACTACACATAAATGAACTCGATTGTCGTAAAAGAGGAACTTGGAGGGAGATAATGAACTTGATATAAGAAATATTGATAATATTCTAATATCAAGTCTGTGATTATCGACTATGGATTATGAGGCTTTTTGTCATGAAATCTTAAGAAGCGATCCTGGAGTTCGTTTTGCTGGTATAGTAGATGCGAACGGTGAAATACGATATGGTGGGGAACGTCCAGGGATCACAAAATTATTTACCGTGGAAGAAACGAAGAGATCGGTCTTACAAGCAATTGACAGATGGAAGTTGCGCAATGATCTTGCAGACAGAATAGGAAAAGGAAGATACTCGATGGCAGAGTATGAAAAACTGAAACGAATTACAGTTCCCATCGATGAAACTCATCTTTTGCTTGTAAGCACAGAACCTTCTGCAGATCATGGAAAAATAATTGAGAGTATTCTTCGATTAAAGTTGCTATTAAGATAAGAAAATATCAACTAATTTGTCGTACCTTCGTCCTTTCTTATCGAAAAGTCAAGATTAGTTCTTAAGTGCTTTCCTTTAAGATGGAGCTTGGAAATCCACCACTGAAATCCGATTGTATATTGTACAAGAATAGCTGGGGCTTAGTGGCTGCCAACATAAGTACGCCGTCATACTCAAATACTCTCAAGTGCATATCGCTGATACTCCTCATTACATCAAGAGATCTATAGTTAGGTCTAGACACCATAATTAAAAGATCATTTGACCTTCTTGTCAATCGAGACATTTCTATGATGCTCTTCAGAATTAATTGGATTTCATTTTGATATTCCAATTCTACGAAACTATAATCTATAGTCATGACGCAGCCCTGACTTTTCTGTCTCAATTTTTTACGAGTATTTAGCCATAAAATAAAGGTTTGAGAGAAGGTTTTTTCCGTATTTAGGAGCAGATAAGTAGAATCCTCGATGGGATCTGTGGGTGAAGTTGCAGAATGATGAGATGGGAGAGGAATACCACTTTTATCGCCCTCAGTGATTTTGGAATTTTCTTGAATACTACTGCCATCAGCAGAACTAAATATTCTAAGAAATTTGGTAATTTTGTCTTTGGGTGCGAAAGGTGTAATATATTTAGCAACCGCTGATCCGTATTGATCTGATGCGGGGATGACAAATGCTGCATGATCTTGCGATATGAAATTCAATATTATGGGTGCAAGAATCGGAACAAATACAAATCTGTCTACATCTTCCTCAATCTCGA
>Ga0075320_1000010_pt1 | contig 14394 bp, 22 predicted proteins | sample MayberryNE_TuleC_2_FD_120049 | JGI IMG/M metagenome (GOLD analysis project Ga0075320, IMG submission 120049) | Natural and restored wetland microbial communities from the San Francisco Bay, California, USA, that impact long-term carbon... | ecosystem: Environmental > Terrestrial > Soil >... | reverse complement strand
CAGTATTTTGTGCTATGTTATTTGATAATATAACTAATCCAGAAACTGAATAATTGTAATTAAAAATATGGAAAAAGTATTACGAAAAATTAGTGTAAAGGATAGGCTTCCTTCTGAATTTCGATATTATTATACAGATTTTGATGAGATATTATTTGATAGTACTAAAAGATGGTTAGATAGAGCAGGGAGAATTATTTATCCTGAATATTGGTATGAAGAAGTTTCTGTTGATGAATTAGTTAGCTATACAGATCCAGTAGTAGTTAAAAGAGTTATTGAGATATATAACAAATTATCAAAAAAAAGATATGAAAAAGCTTTAGAATTGTTAGATACCGTATTATACAACCCTAATTGGTATAAAATAGGAAAAAGAGCATTGTGTATTGCTGCTGGAATTAAGGAGGATAAAATATGACAAAATTTCAAGCTTTATTTGTTTTATGGTTAAGACATGAACAATTTTGTGATTGTAGTTGGAGAGCTTTAGCAGGTTATTATAATGCTAGATATACTACTGGAACTATGTGGAATTATACTGGTATTGCAGGTAATCAAATATATGGCATTGAATTAGAACGTGAAGCTTTTGAGATATTATTTAAAGATATTGATCCTATGATTGTAGGAATGAATCACGATTTAGGGGAATGTGATTTAACCTATATTCAAGCTAACTTAAAAAGACATTTAAAAGAATTATAAATGAATAATATAAGTAGAAATGCTAATTAGACAGCATATGATGTTCCAGTTAAGAAAAAAAGTTGTTATAAATTATAATTATGACTAAACAAGAATATTTTAAATTTGCAAGAGAATTTGCTGAAAATATGATTTCATTATCTGAGAAAAAAAATAATGATTATACTGGTGGAGATACAGAGCCATTTAGTAATTTTACGGCAGTTGAGAAATTAGGTATATGTACTACTGAACAAGGATTTCTAACTAGAATGACTGATAAATTAAAGAGAATTACAGGATTTGTAAACGGTAATACATTACAAGTTAAAGATGAATCAGTTATTGATACATTACAAGATTTAGCTAATTATAGTATATTATTAGCGGGTTATTTAAAGAGTAAGAAAGATGGTGGAAACTAAAGATAAAACTACATCTAATCTAATTGATGAAATTAGTGAAATGTTAAAAAAAACTAAACATTTCCATAAAGTAACTATTGAAGGTGATATTACTAATATTGTTATTGAGAAACCTAAAGAAAGCAAAGATGAAAGTAATAACTAGAAAAATATTTTCTTACTGTGATGATTTCACAGAAGATGAACAAAATATACTACAAGAATATGGGAATAATGATACCCATATAGACTATACGGCTTATACTGAAGAATGGTTAAAAGAGAATGGGTATGAATTAGATCCAATTAGCATTAAACTTATCGAATTAGGTTGTGAGAATGAAGAAAAAGTTCTAATTCATCTTGATTGGTAATGAGTAATTTCTTATCTAAAAGTTTAATATGATATATTATGTAAGTAAACAAAAGAACTTATTTGAAGATTCAGAGATAAAATTTGCCAGTTTATCTGACTGTATTGATTACTTTAAAAATCATGACCAGATTGAACTAGATAGTGAAACTACGGGATTTGATCCGTATACTTGCAAAACCTTTTGTTGGCAATTAGGAGATTTTAATAACCAATTTGTAATAGAAACTGCTAGTTATTCATTAAAAGAACTAGAAGTTCTTATAAAGAATAAATTACTAATATTACAAAATGCACAATTTGACTTAAGATTTGCTTATCATGCTGGTGTATTTCCTAATAAAATATATGATACAATGTTAATTGAAGCTATTCTAACTACAGGATTAGGAGATGATCAAGATTTAAAGGATATTAAACTAGATTGTGGTAAAAAAGATGTAGCTGAAAGATTTGTTAGTAAAAATTTAGGATTAGATGACTTAGGTATGAGATATTTGGGTATTACCATTTCTAAAGATTTACGAGGAATAATACATAAAGAAGGTTTATCTACTAGAGTAATAAAATACGCCGCTACTGATGTTAAATACTTAGGTAAAATAAAAGAATTACAATTAAAAGAATTTGAAAACTTTAAAATTAAATATGGAGCTTCAGATGATTTAATAAATCTTGAAAATGAAGTAGTTAAAGTATTTTCAAGACTTTTATATAATGGAATTAAAGTTGATAGTAAGTTATATACAGAAAAAGTAATTAAAGTAGTTAATGCAGAAGTATTAAATGCTACAAATAAACTTAATGAAATTGTCTGTAAAAATAGGCTAAAAAATATTATTACTATTAATCCTACAAGTAAAAGAAGGAAACCTTTTGAAATAGTATTTGGTGGAGATTTATTTAATCCAAATGCTTGTAATATTAATTGGAATTCTCCAGAACAAAAACTTGGGATATTAAAATGGTTTGATCCTACATTAACAGATACTTCTAAAGTTGAATTATCTAAAAGGTCTGATAAACATGAAATATTTAAAGAATCTGTAAACTATACTAAGTTTAAGAAATTAAAAGATAGTTTTGGGGAAAGTTTATTAAAAGAAATTAACCCTGTTACAGGTAAAATACATTCTAGTATCTGGCAAATACTTTCTACAGGTAGAATTAGTATGTCTAATCCAAATTTAGCTCAAATTCCTTCTAAAGGAGAATTAGGTAAGACTATACGAAGTGGATTTATACCAAGCACTAAAGACTATGTTATAGTTGGAGGAGATTATTCTGGAATGGAATTACGTATTATAGCAGAATTTAGCCAAGACCCTTTATGGATTAAAACTTTTAAAGAAGGTGGAGACTTACATAGTGTATTATGTGCTGAAACTTTTGGTATAGATATAAAAGATGTTAAGAAACCATTTTATGCCAATCCAGATATAACTTATAGAGATGTTCAGAAGACAATTAATTTTGGTTTAGCTTATGGAATGTCTGAGTATAAATTAGCAAATACAATACAAGTTAGTGTTGATGAAGCTAGAAATATTATTAATAAGTTTTTTAGTAAAGTTCCAAAAGTACAAAAATTCCTTGATAAACTGGGTAATTTAGCCAAAACTAGAGGTTATATTAAAACAGCACCACCATATAGTAGAGTTAGAAGATTTCCTAAATGGGAATATTTACAAGTAAATAGCTCTGCAAATGAAAGTAAATGGTTAGGTGAAATTGAAAGAGCTGGTAAGAATGCTCCTATACAAGGAATAAATGGAGATATTTTAAAATTAGCTTTAATTAACATTCAAAATGAAATTGATAATAATAATTGGGATGTTAAAATACTTCTAACTGTTTATGATGAAATTCAGACTGAAGCTAATAGAAATATTGCTGAGTTGTGGTTAGGTAAACAAAAACAACTTATGCAAGAAGCTGCTGAAACAATTATTAAAACTATTTCTATAATATGCGATTGCAAAATTTCTGAGTGCTGGCAAAAATAAGACATTAGAATAATTAATATAAAAGTAGTAATACTACTTAGAACCTTCTAAATTTAAAGTATGAAAATAGGATTTAATTTTAGTTTTAATAAACCATTATATAGATGGTGGTTATTCCAAATAATTCTCTTTAATATTACATTTAGAGGATTATCCTGGAAATGGAAATATGAATTTGTAAGAGTTGAAATAGTACCAAGTTTAGAAATTACAATATTAAATTGTGAGTTTACTTGGTATTTTGGTTCAACTACATATTGGGAAAATAAACTTAGTTTAAAACATGGTAAAATTGAAGAATGGAGAAAGGAATAATATATGACTAAACAAGAAATAGAAAAATTATTTTTGGAAGGTAAAAAGTTAATTAGAAGCTGGACAATGAGTAAAGACTATTTTGCTATTGATAGTATTAAGATAAATAAAACTCAGTATAATAACATTTTATCTAAATTTAGAAATAATTATAATCTAGTTAATGATTATAATCCTGGACATGGTACACATACTGTAACTTATAAACCAGATGATAATGGATAAACTTACAATAATTGAAGGTAATAAGTTAATTGCTGAATTTATGAAATATCAAGAAGGATATCCACATTTAAAAGATAAATATGGGTATATCCAATGTGAAGAGGGATATGAAATAAAATCTCATATAAATCAAGATGCTCATGATAGTGATATTGATTATCATCAATTTAGATTAGATCAGTTAAAATTTCATGAATCCTGGGATTGGTTAATGCCAGTTGTAGTTAAAATTAAACATATGCAACACGACCCTAAAGAAATGTTTATGGGTACAACTTTTGAAAGGGAGATTGCATTTAATACTATTACTAAAATTCCAATTTATACATCAATAGAATTAGTACATAAACAAATAGTTAGCTTTATAAAATGGTATAATGGAGAAATTAACAATAATTGATTGTTCAAGTTTAATTTATTCAGCTAGTCATAATGTTTCTATTAAAGAACAGAATGATGATTTCAGTTTGTATAGAGAAACATTAGACTTTTATATTAATAAAATATTAGAAGTAACTAATGCTGATAAATATATCTTATTTGGTGATCAGGCATCTTCATATCGTAAAAGATTGTTTGATACATTTAAATTAGATAGGGTAGTTAAGAATCAATATGTTAAGTTTAAGTATGATTTATTAGAATATGCTAAAGAGAAATGGAAAGTATTTTCTCATCCTGATTTAGAAGCTGATGATATGTGTTTACTTACTCATAATCAATTTAAAGATGAGTATGATATAACTATTGCTGCAATAGATGGAGATTTAAGACAATATTCAGCTAAATTCTTTAATTATGGTATATTTCGTAAAAAGGATTATCAAATAGAAGATGGATTTGAAATAATTACTCCAGAGCAAGCTCAATTTAATTTATGGAAACAAGTTCTTATTAAAGGACATAATAATAAAGTAAATTATCTTGAAGGATGTGGCGAAGAAACTGCTAATTCATATTTAAGTGGATTCAGAGTAGACCAGTATTCATTTGCGGTGATTAAGGCTTATATTCAAGGCATAAATAGCGTCGAATATAAGACTAAGAGAAATGTTAAAGGTTATGGATTAAATAAAGGAATAGATGAGTTTAATAAGTCTTTTAAACAAACTTATTTGTTCAGAACTCAAGCAGAATTAGATGAACTGGGAATAACTTTTGGTATTCCTGAATTTATAACTAAAGATAAAGATTTGTATGATACAGCAACCTTTTAAACTTGAAGTGTTAAATGCTAAAACAATTATTATTGAACCAAATATTCCATTTAGTAAAGAATGGATTGATAAGTTTCATCTTAGAAAGGTGAACTTTTCTATTGATAATAAGATAGAAATAGGTGATAAGATAGATTTAGATTATAATACTTCAGATAACATATACAAAAGTTACTATAAAGTTAACTTTATGTATAAGGAGGATAAATCCAAGATAAGAATTAACGAATTTGAAGATACAATGAGTTCAATCTATATTACTCCATTATTAGGATTAAAGAAAGAACATTTATTACTGGATACTAATTTCATTAATACTTATATTGAACATTATAATTTTAAACATAATTTAGGTGAATATATTTATTTAATTTATAGATATATACCAATTGGATATTATGCTAAATTTATTGAGATATTACAAAAACAAAAGGGTTGTATAAATTATTTGAAAGACTCAGATAAGAGATTTGATTGTTTTGTATTCAAAACTGATGAGAAATTTATTAATGATGTGAAACTATTATTAAAAGGTAAATACAGTAAGATTAGTGAAGAAGCTAAGAAATTAATTCTAAACTTTCATAATCAAACTAATCCAGAAACTCCATTAGCTCAAATACTTTATAAAGGTAATTTAAGAAGAAATGAGTTAGAAGAGACATTTGGATGTATTATGCCTGATAATATAGATTTTGCAGAAAAGTGTAATTTAAATGAGGAAACATGGAAAATGTGAAATATAAAGTTGGTGATTGGGTATTTGGTACTAGTCTGGGAATAAGTGATTATAATTATGAAAAACATCCTGTTAGAATTACCAAACTAAATAGTAATGGATTTCATTATGATTTATATTCTAATCCAAATGTTAATTATGATTTTAAAGAATCTTCTTGGTATAATTTCAGTGTTATTACAAGACTTGCAACTCAATCCGAAATAGAAGCTGTAACTGGAGTTAAGGAATTTGTTTTACCTGAGAAATGGAGAATACTCAGAAATAAATATAATTTTTCTATTATAAATCAATGGGCTTTAACTGTTTCAGATGAAAATTTTAATAATGCTAATGAATATGTATATTATAAAGATAAAAAAGCTTCTACAACTATATTAACTTCGGAAACAAAGGAAGATTATAAGGAAATAACTTTTGACCAATTCAAACAATATGTACTTAAAGAGAAAGTAATGAGTAAGGAAGAGTTATTGGAGAAAGCTAGGTTGGATTATCCTGTTGGAACTATATTTAATAGTGTTGTACCTTTAAATGATGGAACTTATGTAAAAGTTACTTCTACTGGAGATCCTTATGAATATACTTATTGTGATAAATATAAATTTGCAATAGGTAATAGGGGCAGCGGATTGCTGTACTGTGATGGTAAATGGGCTAAAATAATATCAAAACCTGAGACTAATTTAAAAGTAGAAAATTTAGTTGAGAAAGATACTTTCGTCTTACCAAAATATTGGTATTGTGAATTAACTGATGAATCAAGAGATATCTTGAATTATTGGAGAAAAAATATTATTAAGTATTCTGATACTGACTGTCATTACAGATATATTTGTGAGAGGGGCAGCGGGAGGGTGACGGTGTGGGGGATATCCTTCCAACAATTCTTATCCCATGTATGGAATGGTAAAGAGTATTATGATAGTTTATGTTCTATTAATACAAATATATATAACACTGAAAAATGTTTCAATTGTGAACATTCTACTAATGGTATTGATTGCGATATACCTTTTTGTAATAATAGTAGTGAATATATCCCTAAAGAAATTTCTCCTAAAAAGAAATCATATATTCCAATCTATACAGAACCTACAACTGTTACAAATGTAGATGAAGTAGTTCTAATTAAAAAAGTAAATAAAGTTAAAACAATTAAAATTTAAAAATTATGTCAACTAAAAAAGAAGTTAAAGAGGTTAAAGGTCAAAGTAAATTTGTAGCTAATTATGTTGCTGAATTTAATAAATCTGGTGAACAAATGCTTACTGAACAAGCTGAAAATTTTGTTGAAGATTCAATAATTGCTTGTGAATTAGTTATTGATACGTTAGAGAATCAACTTAAAACTAATACAACTAAGCTTAAAAGAGCAAATAATGAATTAATTAAAGCTAAATCTAATTTAAGTAAAAGAAGATTTGAAATAGCAAATGATTTTGATAACTATGTTGAAAGGTTGAATCAAGCTAAAAAAGATGTTTCTAAAGCTAAAAAAGTAGTTTTGGAATGGACTAATCAAGTTAGTGAAGTAGAAACTCAATTAACTGAATACAATGCTATCTTTGAAGATTTAAACGCAACAGTTTAATTTTTAATATTTATAACTATGGGATGGTTCACAATGTCAGGTCACACTGAAGAAGACGAAGTTGATGATACTCCTTATGTACCAGACAACTCATCTGATGAAGAAGATGATTATTATGATGAAGAAATGGATATTTACTATTCAGGTGATGAAGATTAATTAATAAGGGATAGAAATATCCCTTTAATATATTAACTAAATGGATTTTAAAGTTGGAGACTGGGTAGTAGTATTACCAGAAGATCTTTGTTTTTATAACTGTGAAAAAGGTCAAGCTCAACAAATTCTTCAGAGGGGAAAGGATCGGGGGGATGGGATGGAGGGGTATTATATATCCTTTAAAAATGGATCTAAAAACTATTATACTAAAATTAGACACGCTACTCCTAAAGAAATTGCAATTAGATTAGGTAAAAAAATAATTAATGATAATGAAATATCAATGAATAATATAAAAAAAGTATTAGAAGGAATATATAATAATTTAGAATTAAGAAGAACTATTGTACCATTATTTATATCTAACCCTGGAGTTGGTAAAACACAAATTATATATCAATTTGCTGAAGAAAAAGGAGTGCATATTGAAGAGTTTATTACTTCACAAAGAAATCCTTTTGAAATATCAGGCATGCCAATTCCTGACAAGGATATAAAAAAAATGTCTATTTGGGATTTCGATACTTTATTAGAAATGAAAGATGGAGATATCCTTTTCTTTGATGAATTATTAAATGGTAATCCTGTAACATTAAATGCGTGTTTAACTTTGTTAGAACAAAGAAAAACTATATCTGGCAAAAAATTACCAGATATTATGATAGTTGCAGCAGCCAATCCACAAGGAATGACACCGCTCACACCTCAAATTAAAGAAAGGTTTGTTTGGTATCAAACTAAATTTCATCCTGGAATGTGGCAAAATTTCATGTTTGATAAATATAAGATGCCTAAAGAAATTTCTTCTAAATTATGTGAATTAATTAAAAAAGAAGATTTTACTTCAAATAATTTTGATACCCCAAGAAGTTTGGATAAGGCAACTAATATGATTATAAATGATGTTCCTACCCCATATAGTAATATAATTGAACCCATATTAAAAACTTTAATAGAAAATAAATCTAGTGGAAGAGTTAAATTATATGAAGATAAATTCTTGGAACCAAATGAAAATATTCCTTGGTTAGATTTAATTAAATTAAAAATGAAAAATGGAGTTATTAAAAAGTAACAAATTTAAATTACCTACGTTATATTTTATAACTGATAGGAAAGAGATAAAGGATATACCTGTTGGTATTCCTTTTATATATTCTGATGAAAAGATGAAATCTTATATCATTAGGTTATTAGAATTTGAAATTTTATATCAAGCAGCTATTAGAAGTGGTTTACCATTTAATTTCAAACAGATTCTTATAGAGAATGGATATAAAGATTTAGAAGATTTTGGTGCTGGTAGTACTACATATATGGATTACTCTGATAGTGAGTATAATGAAGAATTGGTTGATTTAGATGTAGAATATGAATTTATCAAAGACACTGAAGAATTTAAGAGATTCTGTTTAGATGCATCTTGTTATGTAGATCCACAAAAATTAAAAGATTTAAAAGTATTTCCAATTTGGTTAGATTCTATTGAAAAAGCTATCGAAACTAACATTCATAACTTTGCAGTATACAATAATAGCATGTATAATAAGAAATTAGAAGGTATGTATGGGGCATTGGAATTTCAATCACCTAATAGAAATCTTATTATCAATGACATTTCTGGAAGTATGCCTAAAGCAATAAGTATGTTTATATTGACTCATAGTAAGAATATGGCTGAAACATATTATTGTGATGTAATGATTACAGGTTCAATAACAATTATAATTCCTTATGAAGAAATACATACTATGGATGTAGAAGAGATTTATAGTAAAGTTGGTAGAAATAATGAGGGAGACATGTTTAAAGCATTTCTAAGTGAAGAAAAACATTATAAGACTGCAATTGTATTTGGTGATAATGACCATCCTGGTGGATATATGAAAAGTGGTTATATAGCAGACTCAGATGGTAAGGAACTATGTAAATGGAAAATTGATAAAATTATTTCATTTCATAGAGAAGGAACTAAGTATTTAGCTGGTTATGCACGTTGGTTTAACGTGGATGAAGAAAATATTGAAAGAATAGCTAATTGGGTAAAATATTTGGATTAAAAGAGTAATAATTAATTAAAATAAAAACAAAATGAGTAAACAATTTATTAAAGTAGGTGAATTAAAATTAATAGGATCAGGTTATTTAGTTAACTCTAAAGAAGAACCTGTAACTAATACAGAATTTGTGTCAGCTCAAAAACAAGCTGAATTTGTAGTAGTATTAGCTGAAAAAGCTAAAGGTAAAGATTTTAAAGGTAAAGATGCTGATTCAATGCAAGCTCTTAAAAATGAAGTATGGAACTTATTGAATGGTAATAAAGTTAAAGCTTATATTGATGCTCCAGAGAAGCCTAAAGCTACTATTGGAGATAAGTTAAAAGCTGAAGCTATGGACTTTATTAATTATGACAAGAATACTGAAAAAATTGGAAAAGTTAATAAATTCTTGAATCAATTTAATAGTATTTCTGAATATGAAGAATTTGGACTATACTTTGGTCAACCTGATCAACCTGTTAAATTGAATAAAATTTATACTATTGCAGAGATAGTAAAAGCTGTTGAGTCAGTTATTGACTTATTGTAATTTTGTATTTGTCATTCTAATTAAAACCCAGATACTTCTGATATCTGGGTTTTTAATTTAATTAAACTAAAATGGAAAAAAATTTGAGTGTTAAAGAATTAGAACAACAACTTGAAAAAGTTAAAAAGGAGGAATATATTAAAAATAAAACTAAATGGCACGAAGAAGTTGTTGAGTTTATCAATTCTGTAATTAACAAACCTTTAATATTTGAATATTCTAATTCAAGATATTCTTTATATAAAATAATAAAATTTAGAAGGTGTAGTTGGTTAGGAGAATCTAAATTGGAAGACTTTTATGAATTGCAAACTAAAGGATATTATAGATTAGATGGTATTTCAATATTAAATGAATTGTCCGATTATAATTATACAAACCATTTAGTTGAAATTAAAACTAAAAAAGGTAAAAATTATCTTGATGTTCCTAATATACAATTTTGGAACGATGTTCCTTATAAAGAAGAGTATTCGATAACAAAAAGAATTGGTGAAAGAGATAAAAATCATGATACTTATATTGGTAAAATTCCTCCTTCAATTAAAGAAGAATTTTATTATAGTTGGTTTGTGTCAGAAGAAGTATTTGATGCGTTAGAGAGAATAAGAATAAATACATCTCAACAATTACTTGATTTATATAATAAACATAATAATAAATTAATGTTGAAAAGAGTAATATAATGGAAGAAAATATAAAATTAGCTATTGAATGGTTAAAAGAACAACCAGTTAGAGGAGTAATTACTGGTAGCTGCATGTTAGGATATTTTGAAGGACAAGATGTAGATATTTTTGTTTATGATGAGAAAAGTTTCAATAAGCTAATATTTGCAATGTATCATAGTCCCAAATTTCAAATACTTGAACCATTGGAATTATGGAAATTCAATAGATATATCAATAATTCATATGATAGTTATCATAAAGTTGGATTACTAACTCTTAAATTTTATTGGAATACGTGTATTCCGGTTAATGTAATTTTAAAGAAATCTTATAATAATATATTCGGAATTCTCTCAAGTTTTGATTTAAATATTATCTGCAAAGGATATGATTTAGAAACTAAACAATACTTAGATTTATCTGGAGATAGTGCTGATACTAAAATTTGTTCATGGAACAAATGGAATACAACATTTTATGAACCTGAAATGTGGGAAGTTAATAAATTACTTCGACAATTTGAACGCATAATTAAGTATCATAAAAGAGGTTATAATACAGATGCAGTAGTTATAAAATATATAGAACTTATAGATGAAATATTAAAACTTCAAGATATATTTAATTCAGCCAATTATACCGAAAGATTGAAGTTAAATAAAGAAAATCTTAAAGTAGTTAAGAAATTATGCGAATTATGGTTAAAGACACATGAATTCACTGATGAGCAACAAGAAGCATTGAAAATTAAAATAAAGGAATTATGACAGAATATACAATAGATGACTTACTTAACATGCTACAAGGTCCAAGTAGTGATAGTGAGATAAATAATAAATTATCTCCTAGAGAAATTTGGGAGATGGTTGCAAATAAAGAATCCTATGAGAAAATGGGATTTGCTAGCGAACAAGATTTAAAAGAGTATTTGGAACAAAATCCTTACGCAAATTTATAGATTATGGGAAGAAAAAAAGTAAATAAAATAGAGAAATTTATTAAAGATAATAAATTAGACTTCTCAGGAAGTGGAAGTGATTTAAATGGTAATTGTGTAATACTTGCTGGATATGCTTGTTATTTAGGATTAAATCACTCCGAATTCATTGATTTATTACCTTCAACACTTCTTTCTGCTGCTTACTTGGAATTGGAAAGATTATTAGAGTATGCGTATAATCATGATTATGGTAAATGGTGGAATACACCTGATGCTAAGAAAACTTATATGTTTTAATTATGAAAAGTTTTTTAATCAGTAGCAAGACAAATAAACCTATTATTTCTTGGGGGATGTTACCAGATAATATATTCTATGAAGGTAAAATTCCAGAAGGTTATGATTTAGTAATTAATCCACACCAACCCTATATTATAGTAGATGTTGATAGACATGAAGATAAAGATGGGTTTAAGCATTTACCTTTAGATATTCTTGAGGAATTTACAAAAACTTTCAACTATGCTACTAAAAGAAATGGTATGCATGTGTGGTTATATTATACAGGTAATAAAACACTTATTAATAAAGCTTCAGGATTAGGTATAGATTTAAGAATTGGATGGAAAAAGATTAATAAAACTGAATGGGTCAATGGAGGATATGTTAAATGGCATCCTAGAGATACTATAGATATTAGAAATTGTTTACATCTAATTAAAGAAACTTCACCAGAATTAAATAAATGGTTAGAAACTTGGTTTAGTTATAAAGATTAGAATATAAAAGGGGATTAGTAATTAACTTTTCCCCTTTACTATTACCTCTTTTTTCTGACTAGCATATCTTGCTATTTAACAGCTTCATCCCATAAATCTAAGAAGTTAACTATATTACCTGCAACAGGTATTTGTTTAGTACCTGATTTAGAAACTCTTTTTAAGTAATCATCTTCCCAGGGAGTTAAAATATTTCCTATTAAATTAGATAAATCAGATATAGTTTTAGTATCTGCTGCTGGAGATTTAATAATATCCAATACAGAACTTGGAGATGTCCAAAATGTCATTTCTAATAAACCTCTATTACTAAATTTAGCTGCATTTTTAGCTACTAATTTAGTCATAAAATCTTTATCTTTTTCAGGTAACATTCCTTTAGTAATTGCAGCTAATGTAAAGAAGAATAATATTAAACTTAACTCTTTAGCCATACCTCTTAATTTAGCTGCTCTAAGTTCTTTAAAATCCTCAAAGGATACTTTATCTGCTGCTTCGGGATGGTCGGCTAAGAATCTTGTATAAGTCATTTTAGCTGCATATTCATTCTGAGATGTTCCATATATATTTTTAGCTGAATCATATGAACTTCTTTTAGCCCCAGATTGTCTATTTAATCTTGCTACAAATGGAGTTTGTAACAATACTTCATTCATAAGTCTAAAGAAACTTTTAAATCCTTCAGCAACTCCTTGAGTTCTAAATAATTCATCAGCAAATACTCTAAACCTACCTATATTTAATTCTTCAGTAGTTTCATCGTATTTAAATCCTTGAAATCTAGGTTTATATAATCCTGGAATCCAACTTCTAAATTTACCTAATATTCTGGTAATTAATCTGGCATTCATTAAATTCTTATTATTTTCAGCAGCAGGTCCATTTATAGTTGTAAATACAGATTGTACTTTAGTTCTAAATTGTGAAAATCTTTCTTTATTATCTGTAATTCCAGGAATACTTAATTTACCATCTTTAACTTCTGCTAAATCCAATATTGATTTAGCTCCTTTAACTCTATTTAATTTTCTTAAATTACCATCTTTATCAATAGTATAATTCTGCATCATAGCTAATAATGTAGCATTAGAATAGAAATCATCTGGATAAGTTAGCATAAACATTAAATTCTTTGTAGTAATAGCTTTTTTAAGTTTACTTGCAGAAGATTCCAAAGCCTTTTCTCTCATCACATTTCTACCAGATGATTCAAATAAATCCAAAATTAATTTAGCCTTTTCATCTTTACTTAACATCATTTTCATGGCTTTATCAGCTTGATCATGATTAAAATATAAACCTTCTGTGGCTGTTATACCAAAGTTATTTACTAAACCACTAACGTTACCTACTCCAGATATAATATTTAATCCCAAAGCTTTCATTGAAGTAATTTGACTAATCATTTGATAAGCTTTCAATGCTGAAAACTTAGTTCCTTCAGCAATAACTTTACCATTAGCATCCTTTTTTTCACCCCATGTCCAAGTAAAATCTTTATTATCAGTAAGACCATACCAATACATCCTAGTAAACTTATCCCATATTTCTAAATCTTCTGGACTTATACCATTTTTTCTAACTATTAAATCTCCAACTTTATTCTTGAGTGGGTTACCAAAAGTTCCTGTTAAAGTACTATGAATTTTACCAGACTTCATTAAATGCGTAATAGATTTAACCTGATCTACTGTGT
>Ga0075320_1000009_pt1 | contig 14541 bp, 15 predicted proteins | sample MayberryNE_TuleC_2_FD_120049 | JGI IMG/M metagenome (GOLD analysis project Ga0075320, IMG submission 120049) | Natural and restored wetland microbial communities from the San Francisco Bay, California, USA, that impact long-term carbon... | ecosystem: Environmental > Terrestrial > Soil >... | reverse complement strand
CCCAACGCCTTTCCAATAGGTACAAACGGCAGTAACATAATTGCTGTTCCGGCACTTCCGGCGAATTTCAAGAAATCAAGACGTGATATTTTTTTGTGAATTGAGACATCAGCCATTGAGGTATCTTATATACGATGTTATATATCTATTATATATCTTAGTCTCTGTTTCTATCTCAGGATCATCGTGTCTTTGCTTGTATGAAAATCTGCTCTTACGCTTCTTACCTTTTTTTCTTTGTGTTGCTCTGCTATCTGTACTTAGAAAAACGGATTCATTACCTTCAAACGGATTACTAACAGTTTCTAAACTATCTTTTATTTCTGATTCAAAATGTGATTCATAGATATGGAATACATTTCCAGATTCATAGCATTGAATAAATTGATCTAATCTTAAGTGCTGATACTTACACTCCTGAGCAAATGGAAAAGTATGTTTCAGATTTTCAGAAAAAGACTGTTGAAGCAATCGACAAGGCTCGGAGAAAAATAAGCGAAATAAACAAGTTAAGCCAAGGAACCACATGAGAAGTCGAGTTAGTTTACTTATTTAGGACTGTTTTTATTGAGTATAAACTAAATTATTCTTTCATTTAATTCTGGATTTTCATACAATACTTGGGATAATAAATCTCCAGAGTCAGATTCGTTCAATGACAGGGCCTCAACGAGTTTGAACAATACATGACATGATGCACATCCACCAGATTCTATTAAGGAAGAATTCAAAATAATGTTTGTGATTTCTGAGTCAATTATCTTCTTGCCATTTTCAATTTGATCTTCGTTAGCCATAAGAAGAATAGGACTAATACTCTTTAAAACTTTATAATTCCTACTAGGATTTCTGATAATAATCAAAAAAAATGACATGTGATGATATTACTAATAATACGTATTAGCAGCCTAAAAGTTATTTATATTCACAATTAGTATAAGCTATTCAAAATATTGAATATTGTCTTTTATCTTTGGAATTATTTGTCCTCTCATAAGGGAATCAATGTGAGGCTCATCAACATCAACTGTAAGTAGAACATAATATTTGTTATTTATAGGAGTAACAATCCTTACGAGTTTTTCATATTTGCCTAAAGAATAAACAAGTCTACCTAGTTTGTCCTCAAATTTCAACCTCGATTTATGTCTAGTTATTGCATTTAGCGCATATTCTTGATTTTCTTGTCGAGTCATTAAGGGCTCAAGACCATCTCTTCTGGCAATATTGAGTAAAGTACCGCTAGAGTTAGCTATGGCAATCCACCTTAATGAAGAATTGATTTTCAATATTTCCTTCGAGAGACTTTCAAAATAGTCCTTATTACTTTTAGACATTGCTGTGAGTTAAGTTGTTCACAAATATGTATTAATATTTATCTGGTAACGTCGCATAAGTTATTCACTTAACTCTAATTTTATGGTAAATTGATTGGTGCCTATCCGGTTAAAGACAAGAACCAACCAACCAGATTGACTATTCTAACAATGAATTCAAGATAGGCCTACGATTACATGTCAAATTTTTATTTAAAACTTCTAATAAAGTATCTAATTTCAGTGGGCTGTACCTAAACTTAGGTAAGCCAGATTCTTATACATCTTATGGTCTCTATGACTAGGCTTAGTACCTAAAATTGTCATTAGCCGGTGGAGACACTCTGGATATTGGTACCAGTCCACCAGTTTAATTTATTTTATATTTTGTTGGTTTAATGAGAATAACGTGGACATAGACTGGTGGGATCATCAGAATTTGACATTTTGGTCCCCGCCAGTCGCCATAATACTATTTCATGCTGTGGATGCCACAAAGCACGTAAGAAATTATAAACAAAAACTATTATTTTTTGACCTAATCTGGTGGTTAGTACTTGAGAGGCGATATTGACAATACTCTAAGCAACAGGATTGTTATTATCGTAGATGATGATCTTGATATTACCCTGCTTTTTCGTGAGGCATTAAAAACCATTACGAGTAACAATACTCACATTTACAGATCCTATTTTGGCGCTAGAAACATGAGATTGTATCAATTTTCTTTTGTAAGAGATATTCACAATTATTACGTTTACTGAGCAATTCACATAAAATATAAAATGGATATCAGTACGTCCAAGTCATTGGTTAGTGAATATAGACCTATACGTGGCTTTGCTACTCCGGAAGGCACACGGAAATTTAAGGAAAATGCTATTAAAAATGGCATAGCAAAATCTCACTTCCGTTCTTTTGATAACCTAAATTTCTCAAGTTTAGGTATGGGAACCTATTTGGGGCAAATTACGGCGGAAGATGATCGCGATATGGAGAACGCAATTTATGAATGCGTAAAGTCCGGTGCAATGAACATAATCGATACTGCCATAAATTATCGTTCTATGAAATCAGAAAAAAATATAGGTAATGCAATGAAAAAACTAATTGACGATGATGTTGTTTCGCGGAATCAAGTATTTATATCAACAAAAAATGGATACATTACCAATGATGGTGATTATCCAACAATAGACGTACTTGAATATATGCATAAAATGTTCATTTCACAAGGAATAATTGACTCCAAAGACATCAGCTCTGGATATAATGTATTAAATCCCAATTATATTCGTAAATGTATTGACAAGTCACTAACAAACATGCAACTTGATACTATCGATCTTGTGTATGTTCATAATGCTTATGAGAGCTGGATCGAAGACATCACAAGGAGTGATTTTGATGAAATGATACGAAGGGTTTTTCAAGTTTATGAAGAGTATAGATCGAAGAGCAAAATTAGATATTACGGAATGGCAACGTGGACATGTTTTAGATTGCCCCAAAATGAAACAGGATATCTCTCTTTGGAAGATATGGTAAGAATAGCAGAAGACGTAGGAGGAGAAGATCATGGATTTCGGTTTATACAATTACCATACAATCTAGCCTATACAGAAGCATATTTACTCAAGAATCAAACTGTTGGTGGAGATACTGAACTTACTATTCTAGAGGCGTGTAATAGATTAAAAATTGGAGTTTTTACGAGTGTTCCGCTATTACAAGCTAAATTGTTTGGTGCAAAAATACCCGATTACTTGGGTTACAATAATCAACTATTAAAAATAATTCAAATAACCAGATCCACTCCAAACATACTTGCTCCATTAATTGGACAAAAGAAGCTTCAACATGTTAAAGAAAATATAGAGTTGGCCAAGGTGGCACCATTAGATAATTCAGAATTCAACAATGCAATAAAAATTTTCAACTAGAAGTTTAGCCCATAGATATGAGAAAATTATCTTGTTACTTGCTACCATTCGATGAACATAATATACAAGAAAATCTTAATTGATTATTCTATTTTCTATAGATCATATAGAAACTTAAAACTGGTTAGAAAAAATCTATATTTTATAAAACTGCTATTGTAATTACATTATCGCCCCGTATCAGCGCATCGCCTACTTGCGACTCTTGTTCTTGCTCTTTTTTTTCAGAGTTGTTATTATTATTCCCTTGTTGTTCTATAATTTCTGTAGCTTCGGTTATTACGATATTCATCTGTTTGTCAAATCCCTTAATTTTTCCCCTTACTGATCTTCTTCCCTTTAATTTCACAAGCACATTTTTTCCAATACTTTCCTGCAGTAATTGAGTTGCAATTCCCTCTTCGGACATTTTTAGTTTTCATTTGGATACTAGACCAATATTAATTCTTTCGATTTCTAGTTTCTTTATCTCCAATAATTAAGGTCAATTGTAACGATATTGATTTTAAATTAAAAAATAGGTATCTATAATTTTACTAAACAAGAGTACAAGCAAGTATATACCAAATTTACACTTTTACGTCCAAGTCAAAATCATGCACAAAAAAACCTTGCAATTCTATTGGGCATTCCAATATGAAGGTCGCCTAAGGCTAAGTTTTCTTTATTACCTTTCTAAAATGCTCCACGTTCTTTGAAATTTCTTTGTTCCATTGTTCTTCAGTGTAACCATGGACCTTAATTCCATGTTCTTTAGCGTTCTGAAGTAATTCTTCTTCAGTATTTCCGTACATAGTATGGGTACAAACCGGATCGCCTGCGTCTTTACAGTTTATTGAGAGAGTCATAAAAAATTAGTTCAATGGAAACTATTTAAATTTTGTCATGCTTTGGAAATCGATATTGACTACACTGACCTCATTTAGAAATAGATTCTTTGATTAGTAAATGATAATTATGTCAACTGATAGTTCACATTCGTCAAACCAATCAATTTCACAACTCCAAGCAAGCAAGATCAATTCTTATAACACAAATTCTCTAATTTAGAAGAGAAGTATATGAACGAAGATACTAAATACGCATTAAAATATCACGAAGAAACCAAGCATTCTGAATTTAACATTAGATCATCCAGCCATTACCTTGATTGGGATAATAAGCCAAAAGCATTTAAATTTTATTCAAAGATTCCATCAATTGCTCTCCCAGTAGATTTTCCCACTCCTGACCAAAATGTTGTTACCATGATAGATACGGTTCAAGTTTCTAGTTCAGTTAGCGCCAATACAAATATAGATATTAAATTGTTGTCATCGTTACTTTTTTTTTCGTCAGGAATTACAAGACAAATCAAGTTTCCTCATGGTAAATATTTAATGCGTGCTGCTCCTGCAACTGGCGCCTTATACCCAATTGAAGTCTATATAGTGTCCACAAACATTAACGGTTTGCGAGCAGGTATCTATCATTTCTGTCCCGGCCAGTTCACCCTAACAAGTTTGAGAGAAGGAGACTATAGATTATTATTGGCAGAGGCTGCGGGAGATAACGATCAAATAAAGAATTCACCATTTACTATAATTCTAACCTCCATTGCATGGAGAAACGCCTGGAAATATCAGGCCCGTTCGTATAGACATTGGTTTTGGGATTCTGGTGTGATTGCTGCGAATTTGATTGCAACTGCAATGTCGTTCGGATTGGATACCAAATTGATACTTGGGTTTGTTGACAAAGTTGTAAATGATATGTTATGTCTTGAAGGAAAAGAAGCATCGGTGATTTTAGCACCAATTGGAATTGGATGTTCGCAAGAAAAGCCCAAGAAAATGGAATATCCGTCTAGATTTGTTCCGGATATTGTTCCACTTTCAAAGAACAAAGAAATGGAATATCCCCAGATCTGGGAATTACATAATGCATCATCATTGAATTCAAGCGAAGAGGTTCGTAAGTGGGCAGATTCGGTACCAACGATCGAATTTAAGGAACCAGAAAAAGCTGGTATCATGGAATCAAAGCAAATAGATCCTAGACCCATAATTTCACAATCGCTATCCAATGTCATACTTTTAAGGGGATCTACTAGAAAATTCTCGAGGCAGCCAATTGCATTTGAACAGCTTTCAAATATTCTTTATAGCTTAACTAGGCGTATTAATTCAGACTTTATTGACAAAAAATCTATGATAGATATTTACTTCATTGCAAATGAGGTAGCTAATTTGCGAAGCGGAGCATATTTTTTTAATCGAAAAGATAATTCAATTAATCTCTTAAATTCAAATGTTCACAGAAATACATCAGGATATCTATGTCTAGAACAACCTCTATTTAGTGATGCAAGTGCTGTTTTTTACATGATGTCCAATCTAAAATTAATACTGGAAACGCTAGGAAATAGAGGCTACAGGCTATGCCAATTTGAATCTGGAATCATAGCAGGGAGAATCTACCTGTCAGCCTATAGTCAAGGAATTGGTGCTTCAGGATCAACTTTTTATGATGACGCTGTGATAGAATTTTTCTCTCCACATGCAAAAGATAAGGAGACTATGATTGCCGTTGGTATTGGTATTTCAGATTATAAATCAAAACCTGGAAAAATTCTTGCAGGCAAGCTCTCAAGAGAAGATCTTTTATCGTGATTCAAATTTTGTAAATTTATTAAAATTACCATTTAACGATTTACTTGATTTACTTGTCTACTTGTCGTAAAAACCATTGTGTGAGGTGAGTAGAAATATAACGATGCAATTCAAAGAATATATTCAATACAAGAAATGAACCCAAGATGCGAGTGGGCAAAAGAATCGATCGAGATTAATTATCATGATAAAGAATGGGGAGTACCTTTACACAATGATAGGAAGCTATTTGAATTTCTGGTACTTGAGGGAATGCAAGCAGGTCTTAGTTGGCGTATTATTCTCCGTAAGCGTGAAGAATTTCGAAAGGCATTTGATAATTTCACAGTTCAGAAAATAGCAAACTACGATAAGATGAAAATTGAACAACTCTGTTCCAACTCATCCATAATTAGAAATAAGAAAAAGATTGAGGCAACAATTATCAATGCTAATGCATTCCTTGAAATCCAAAAAGAGTTTGGCAGTTTTGATACCTATATATGGAATTTTGTAAGCTACAAACCTATACAAAATTCTTGGAAAAGCTATAAAGAAGTTCCTTCCATAACACAAGAATCTGATCTCATTTGTGAAGACCTTAGAAAAAGAGGATTCAAATTTGTAGGTTCCAAGATATGTTATTCAATGATGCAAGCTATCGGTATGGTCAATGATCATACTATAGATTGTTTTAGGTATAGGGAATTGAGTAACTAAGGTAGATATAATGAGTGTTTTTAATACCATATAGTTGAAAAACGTTATCCTTTCAATCCAAAATACAGACATTGAGACCTTGGGCAATTTGAAGGAATTATTTGAATCTGACGGATTTGAGATTGAAACTAAACATGTAAAAAAAGACAGTATTCCTCAAGAAGTCGATAAATATGCAGCAATTGTCATTTTGGGAGGATACATGTCAGTTTACCAAAATCTGCCTTATCTGGAGGAGCAACAAAAACTAATAAGAAATGCAAATCATCATCAAGTACCGTTACTAGGTATTTGTCTAGGCTCACAATTAATTGCTCAAGCGTTAGGAGGTAGGGTGTATAAGGGACAGCGAAAAGAGATTGGATGGTTCGAAGTAAAAGTAAATAATGAAGGAAGGAATGATATCTTTAAAGGAATAGCTAATGAGAGAATAAAAGTATTCCAGTGGCATGGAGATACTTATGAACTTCCGAAATCAGCAATACTTTTAGCCTCCTCCAATTTGTATCCACAAGCATTTAAAGTTGGTAACTCAATCGGAATTTTGTTCCATTTGGAAGTAACTCACGAAATGATCAGCAATTGGACACGGAACTATGGACCTGAGTTGACTGAAGTTGGTGTAAGTACAGATTCTATTTTAAATAATAAAAAAGATGAATTCGATAATCTGGCAAATAATTGTAAAGTGGTATATTCAAATTTCTCCAAGATGATTTCAAAAGGAAACCGAAAAAATTAGTTGATGAATTCAACTTAAGTAATTAGATCTAAAAACTACAATAATCCCTGATGTTGGATTGAGTTGAAAAGTACTAGCTTTTGAGCATTTTATGAAACTGAGGTTGGAAGATTCAAGTAACATAAACAAAAAATGCAATATAGATGGCAATTAATTGTAATTTATTGTAAATAATATCCTAATTTTTGCATTTCAGTGCTTGAATGTAATCGAGTAACAAGTTTTTTATATTCAATTGTATTGTTATTTGGCGGGTGTCGTTTGTTGCAATTTGATAAAAGTAATATCACAAAAACTGAGGCACAGCACCATTTAACCCCAGCCAAACGATTACCTTGGTGGTATGAATATTACAAGAGAATAAGACTATTTCCATGGTGGACTAGATATAATATCGGTCTTACCAAAGAAGCATCTCATAAGGACAGAATACTGGAATTAGTTGCAAAAATGGATTTTGATATGAAGGCTACATCCAAAATTATAAGACACGCAGTTTCTGAATTTTCTAAAAATGGTTTAGGATCAGATTATCCCGGTTATCACACCATCAACCATAATCTTGAAGTTGCATATATTTCATTGATGTCTGCAATAAATCAAAAGTCAGAAAATAAAATCCTTCTAAAGGATATTAAAAATCTTTTTGTGGCTGCTTTATTTCACGATTTCGATCCAAGAAAAGAATTTGAGAAACCCAATGAGGATAATATTGAGCTTTTTATTAGAAACGATCAAAAATTAGCTAAACTTATTCAGTCTCTCGAAATAGATCTGAATATAGTGATTGCCTTGATACACAGAACAACGTACCCATTTTCTGGGGCCCAAAAAGAATATGCGTTAAAAAGAATGAATGAATTATTTAACCTGTCGGGCATTGATCAGGATGATACCGATACTAGGGAACATTACAAAAAGCTTGGACTATTCTTGTCTATTTGTGATCGCATTGCCGGATATTGTTTGGGTGATTTTAATTATGCTAAGGAACTGGCAAGACGCAACGCCCGTGGTATTGGATGGCATTCTCAGGTGATCAATGAAAAGTCCGTAGAGTACTTTGCTGCACTTAAACAAAGGGATGACAAAGATACCTTTGAAAGGGTAATACAGAGTTTACCCGTTGAATACAGGAAGAATTTTTTTGACAATGTTGAAGGTTTTAGGGAGGCATGGCAAAGAGAACTCGAGACTAAAGCATCGTTGCGTAAGAATGAAATTAGTTTTGTAACAGTTGTTGAAAATACTATCAGTGGAAGGGATAAGATAAGTACGGATTTATGTGACACAATTATGAAGATACGTCATGAATATTGTTCTCCTATGAATTTTCACGATAGAGAATTTCGTAAGTCAATTTGCGATCCAAGTACGATTCTCATAACCCTAAGAATCAACAGTGAGGGAGGACAGATTGTTGGGTATGTAAAAGGAGGTCGTTTGGAAAAACACAAGCCTAGGCATGGCGGATATGATGGAAGTTCAGGTAAAATGAATACCATCCATATGGAAGCGCTCAGACGGGGTACCTTGGATCAAAATTTAGGTAAAAAGAATTCAGTTTTTATGGAATGGATAGCAATTAAGACTGGATATCTTGGGGAAAAAGGAGGCCACATGCTCAGATCTGAATTTCTTAAAGAGGCAAGAAGACGTGGTTACAAATACGTCACAAGCTACTATCAAAGAGAACTTATTATTAATAGAAAGAATAAAGGAGAACCAATTGAGATAGTTCAACAGTATGATGCTGCTATGATTGATTATTATAGAATAGATCTATCTCAATTTGTTGAATCAATTTCAGTACAATAAATCGACAGAATAATTTAGGTGATAATAATAGTTTCCAGAGCTAAACATATCTTTTTTTAACATAATTCTTAATTGTCATTCGATATTTTATGATAGAAAATGATCTGCGGGCTCGTGTATAGCTTACTTGCCAAATGTCGAAATCAGCAGTGAAATCCAAAAGGTAATAAGATTTTGATGGTATTGATTCCATTGATGTCAATACTAGGTATAATTTTTATGTTCTCTTTTGAAATATCAATTGAATTCAAAAGCAATTTGATTCCAAGCTTCAAAATATTCAACCTAGAGATTCGAAAGCGATTGAGCATATTGAGGTTGAACTTTTGCGATCTCATTTGTGATATCAATTACACATTTTTGAATAGTCTCCATCACATCCTGAAGATAAGAAGCATTGTAGATGGTTTTTAATGAATTTGTTGGAGGTTTGGTTTCTTGGCTCGTTCTTAACCATTTGACCGTTTAATGGTAAAAAATGGTGATTTATAAACATTTAATATTACTTTGCAATAGATACGATCGACTGGATAATTGATTAAGCACTGATCCAGTTTAATAACCTTCATGTCATTAAGATATACGTGTCTTTTCCAAGCGATATTTTTTCAAGAATGTTTACCGACAAGAATACACAGTTACTATACCCCAAAGAGGATGTTCCGGCCCATGATACAGAGGACATCGTACAAACGAACATTTTCAATGTTATGTTGAATAGAAGATCACAAAGAAAATTTGAAAATAAAGATGTGGAAGAATGGAAGCTTGAAATGATTTTTGCAGCGGCTGATACTGCACCTACTGCAGGGGGCTTCCAGGGTTTCGAAATATATCACATAAAAAAGGAGGAAATTAAGACAAAGCTGGTCGAGGCGGCTAACAATCAACCATACGTGCATGCGCCAGTTGTACTTGTATTTTGTATGAATCCCAATAGAATAAAATTGAATTTTCCACCAGACATGATCAGAAAATTCTCTCAACAAGACGCCACTCTTGCCGCGGCATATTCCCAACTTGCTGCGCATGCTTTGGGATTGAGTTCCATATGGATAGGCATGTTTGATGAGATTAAAATAAAGGAAATATTGGGTATAGATCTCTCGCCATCCTCTATTCTTTGCCTAGGATACCCAGTAAAGATGCTGGTGCCAAAGCCAAAGAGGAATCTCAAGGACCTCATTCATGAAATTTAATTTTATCTGGAATCACAAGAATTACAAGTCTATTTTATTGAGCGCTTCAATAGTAAGACTGGTGAGGACTCGCACACATAGCGTTTCGCTGTTTCCATTGTGCCCCATTTGATAAATTAAACGTAAGAAGATTATAAAAAATATATGTTGAAGAAAAACTATGTACCATTATTGTTAGTTTGTTGCAGCTCTTTATGAAATCTGGTGAGGAATTCTTGTATTCTTTTTAATTGAAGATTAATGGAGATTATAAAACTTTCAAGATCGTTATCATTTTGCGGTTTACCATCTACGAGAACCAGCTCGCTTAGATTCAAGAAAGCTTCAATGTATGTTATAAAATCCAATCTGAGTGTATTATCGGTTAATTTGTCGCCTACCTGTCTCGTAGCATCTTCTATCTCACGAATTCTGAATTTGGCGATAGGCATAAAATTCTGCTTAATAAAATAGTGCAGCTGTTCGCTTGTCGTAGCTCCCGAGATATAATCGGTCAAATAATCCTTCAACTCTTGTTCTTTTTTCTGTATATATTCCAGGTGCACAATGATTCTTTTACATTCAAATTCCTTCTTTGCTATTTCATCTGATCTTCTTTGTGCTAATAATGAATCCATCCTGGATGTCATGGAAGAAATTTTTGATAGTAGTTCCTCGGCCAATTTCGCAGTTTGTGCTTGAACTCTAAACACTACAATTGCAATTCCAATACCAATGATTAGTTCAATAATTGTAGCCACCCAGTTGGGTATATCAAAAGCCAATCAGATAAAAGAACACTACTTTAGAATTTATATTTTATAATATATTCTGTTTAACCAACTTATATTTAGATTAGTTGCCATATACCCGTTTTTGGTAGGGTAGTGGATGTTAGTTCAGCAAGAAGACGTATACTTGAATTTTGTAGACTCTATAAAGTCTGATGTAACCAGGAAGGTATACGAATATAATTTAAGATTATTCATGGATTTTTGTGGTGTAGATAAATTTGAAGATTTGATTGGACAGCAAAATCAGATAATACCATATTTGATGTCAGCAAGACAGAAGAAATTATCTTATAATTCAATTTCAACAAGGCTTAATGCAATTTATCATTTCTACGACATGAATGACATAACTTTGAACAAGAAAAAGATAAAGATGTTCAAAGGTGAATATACGAGAAAAGTAGTTGATAGAGCATACTTTCACGAAGATATTAAAAAAATATTAGATGTTTCAGACCTTAGAGCCAAAACCATTGTTTTGTTAATGGCCTCTTCTGGATTGAGAATAGGTGCTTTACCTTCTCTAGGAATTAGGAATTTGGAGAAAATTAATAATGTTTACAAAATAACTGTGTATGAAGGATCTAATTCACAGTATTTTACATTCTGTACTCCTGAATCCACTTCTTACATTGACGCTTATCTTGATTTTAGAACCAAAAACGGTGAAAACCTGAATAAGAATTCTTACCTTATAAGAGACCAGTTTGATATCACAGATTTAGAGCAAATTAAAGATAAAATTAAACTATTCAATGATGTCGAACAATCTGTATTAAATTTACTAGGTATGAATGTGATAGGTTCTTGTTTCCAAGATCGATTGTCTACAGTTCATTATTTGTTTATTGTTGGAGGAAATGGAACTGGAAAAAGTGCATTTGGAGATACTTTTGAGTGTCTTGGTTATAGAGTTGTAAATATAACAAATGCGACTGAAGCATTTTGGTATAGGGTTCTTGGCTCAGTAGAATACGGTCAGGTTACTATTGTCGCTGAAGAAATTGACAGACTTGACGAAAACAGTCAGATAATGAATATGCTCAAAACAGGATATCAACCGAATGCTAAAGTTCCTAGAATGAATATCGATAATGATAAGATGGATTTCTATTTTCCGTTTTGTGTTAAGATACTGATCGCAGAAAGATCGCCAAGAGAAGATAAGGCCAGAGGTATGCTAGATAGAACATTCAAAATAAATTCTTACAAGGGATTTCCAGAATTCAAAATCAAGGAGATTCGAAATCCACAAGGTAACAAAGTGAGACAAAAACTGCTAGACGAATTAATGGAATTAAGAAAAATATTACTTATCTTCAAATTGATACATTTCAAAGATCCATTAACTGAAGTCAACATAGGCCTGGATGGAAGAGATGAAGAATTGTGTAAGCCATATCTCCAACTGTTCTATTCTTTGGGAGCATCAAAAGAAACATTAAACGAATTAGAGCAAACGTTGCAGTATTTTTTACATACTAAAAACAAAAGAAAGCAGATTTCCAAAGAAGCCATATTATACCCTATTGTAGCAAACGTGATTTCAAAACACGGGGGTAGTATGGATGTAGGTCTGCTATGGCAAGAGATAACCGATTCTATAGAAGGCCAACGAGACGAAAAGAATGAAAATATGTTTCATAGTGCAGATTATGGTGATTTATACAGATCCGCAGTAATCGGGATAATTACTGATAAGTTTGGTGGAGAATTGGATCATAAAGAAAAGGGAAACAAGATATTATTCAACAAGAAAATTTTCGAAAGAATGGGTAAGCAATACGACGACACGAAAGGAATTCAAACTGAACCAATTCCTGACTCATCTGATTCACCTGATTCATGCCCTAGCATGCCGTCTCGCGGTTCCATAGGATTGGAAAATCTAAAAATTGATGGCGATTTAGACAGTTTACCTCTGTACCAGCATGGATCAGGTCAATCAGGTGAATCAGTTGGGAGATATCCCACAGATTGTTACTATTGTGATCGTACGATCAATGGAAAGGTGGAATACGAAAGTCATATAATTACTAAACATCCAGGGAAACCATCCTATCCAGGACTAGCCGACTTAGAATTTTACAATATAGAACCTAAAGGAATGGTGTGGGAAAAATGAATGGGAATAATAACAAACGAATAAAAGACAATATAAAAAAGAGTAACGAATGTAGTCCTAAGAATCCCTTTGATTTGGAGATCGATAAGGCATACATAAATGGTAACAAAAAGATAAACCTAGTCAAACATGGTCACAAATTTGCTCCTTTTACACGTTCTGAAAGAAAAAAGAGAAGATTGGAAGTTTACAAACTCCATTTTGAACATGGGATACCTGCAACAAGAATAGCCGAAATGATGATGGTAAATAGGAACACAATCAACAATGATCTCAAGTTTCTTTATCGTCAGGCCCTTAACGATTACGACCTAGATGATATGAGTCTTGATAACATTTTAGAGAAACAGTTGGTAAGGCTTGAGACCCAACGCGATAGGCTGGGGATATATCTAAGTGAAGCAAAAAACGTTACTAACAAGGTAGCAATTGAGCGACTAATAGCAGATATCGATTTTAGATTACTCACGGCAGTTGAGAAAATCAATCATAACACTGTTCAATTTTACGATGAAATTATTAAGGCAGTCAATAACATTGCGGAAAATAAAAAATTAGATGTTCGGTTCACCAGTCTCTTTGAACTACGTGACATATCTATAAAATCACGGATTAATCTCAATAAACTCAAGGAAGATACGTTGAATGGAAACAGGAGCATGAAAAGACTTGTATAATTATATACTCAATATTGCTTTAGACATTTGTTTAAAGACGGTAATACTGGTAAGAAATGAGATGGAAAATATAGATTGTAGGGTTTCAGTAAACGATATTGAACCTAAATCTTGTGGTGCCTATTTGTTTCTAACCAAACCAGGCGACATTTTACCAATTATTAAAATAAATGTGGAGATATCAGATACCGAATCAGAAAATAATGAAATTGCTATAGATATAATGGGAAAATTGGAAGAACAAGAACATGATACTCCTTTTGCAGATGTTTCAGCAAAATCAATTTTGGATGATTATCAAAATCTAAAACCCTGGGTAAAAGAAGGAATAGTTCATAGAATTGGACGACAACCTGACGAACCAAGTAGAATAGGCGCAAGAAGTTTAGAAGTTAAATACAGAATGCATGATGAACTTTACCCAGAAGTGGATGAATTTGCCCATCACGATATTGATGAGGAAGGAATTTCTAAATCGCTTTTACCTTACATTATATCATTGTACGAAATTTATTCAAAAATATATCCTAAAACAAGTAGCAATTAATATGATGACGAGTTGTTTTTTACATCCTCCTCTATTTAACAAATGTTTCTT
>Ga0075320_1000008_pt1 | contig 15732 bp, 17 predicted proteins | sample MayberryNE_TuleC_2_FD_120049 | JGI IMG/M metagenome (GOLD analysis project Ga0075320, IMG submission 120049) | Natural and restored wetland microbial communities from the San Francisco Bay, California, USA, that impact long-term carbon... | ecosystem: Environmental > Terrestrial > Soil >... | reverse complement strand
AGCTCAAATGTATGTGAATTAACACCTTCTGGGACTAGTCCAGACAATTCTATCTTCTCTCCTCCCACATTTTTTACTATATTGGTTATCGGAGAAACTGAGGTGATGACATTCAATTTCTTTGCTAAAGTTGAGTTTATCATTTTGATGTTATTGCCCGCTCCTGCTGCTGCAGACTGATTTGGAGCACCTATTACGTTCACAGTATGTGTATTAGTAGTAGCAGTCACCTTTTGCATATTCATAGAGGTAACGAAAATCATACCCAGAAGCATACTAGATATAAACAGAGATTGTATTGCAAATATAATCTGAATCATTAAGGAGGGAAAGGCACTGTAATATTAAAACTTTGTTTAGCTCTCCTATTTTGTCATATTCTTTTTCAAATTCGTCATATTTGCTGCCGATGTCGACTAAATTGTTCTGATCTTGACTGACTTTAGAAGAACCCCGCTCACGAATTCAAAAAAATAAAGCATTTGTAAATACAACATAAATTATACCGATCTGAGTATGAAAAAACTCCCTCTTAGTCGGAGAGACTATTACAAAAACAGAGAGAAGTATCACAGAATGTTTACTGTCAATTTTCCTATCAATAAATTTGACCGTTGATTCATAACACCGTTGATTCATAACAAAAAAATAAATGAAAAGTTACGACTATCGACTCCATCCTAATTAGGATGGAGTCGATAGTCGGTTAATATTTAGCGACTATAGTTGCATGATGATAACCTCAGTACAGCAAAAATGTCCTCTGGCGCAGTCATGACTAATCATTGTCTTGGTTCCACTCGATGTGGGGTTCCGAAGCGAATTTTTTGATCCTCTCATCTGAAATATGCGTAATGCATAATGTGTATCTAATCTCAAGTGGCCATATGCTACAGGTTTTCAAGAAAACATTCGATGGATTCAACCATGGTTTCTAGCCGTAAATAGCCGGGGGGGCTTCCATAAATATTAAAGCTAGAGACATTGATCAACAGATCAAAGCGCAATGAAAGCATTACCCAAAACTTTCCTATGGGGTGTATCAACTTCTTCTTATCAGGTTGAAGGGGACATCACAAATAATGATTGGGATTTTTTTACACGATCACTACAAATTAGCAAAAGGATCTCCACCATAACCAAGCCAAGCATATTCTACAAAGGAGGCACCCAAGTTGATTTACAGCCGGCAGGAGACGCTGCTAAATTCTGGGATACTAAATATTATAAAAGGGATTTCGATCTTGCCAGAACATTAGGACTAAATGCTTTTAGAATAAGCATAGAGTGGGCACGTATCGAACCTGAGAAAGATCATTGGGATCAGATGGCTATCGATAATTATAAGGAGATGATAGTTGCCATGAGGGAAAAAAACCTAATCCCAATAGTTTCACTTAATCATGCAACACTCCCTTTATGGGTCATGACCCCCCCTCAAGAATTTTTAAGGAGAACGGGTCAAAATTTGCTGCCACATCCACTAAAGGACCTTCCACTCGCAGATCCCCCGCCGTCCGATCCTTATTGGAAATCTCTCAGAGGTTGGGAAAATCATGAAACTGTTGAAAGGTTCATCATATATGTAGAACGAATAATTGTAGAGTTTAGAGATTTAGTTGATTATTGGATCACAATAGGCGAACCTGTAGCCACAATAATTGGAGGTGGCTATATCTCAGGATTATGGCCACCTGGTTTTTTCCTCAAAGGGAAAAAAGCAAGAATTGTATTGCGCAATCTCATCGAAGCACATGTTCAAGCATATAACAAGATCACTGCCCTCGACAATATCGACGCGGATGGAGATGGTCTTGCAAATAGAGTTGGTTTTACGCATCTAATGATGGAGATCGTTCCAGCAGAACAGAGCAAGATATTCGGTATACCAGTGAAAGATAATACTGAAGCTGCCAAGAATTTCAGTTATTTCGCAAATGATTACTTTATTAACGCGGTCATTAATGGTGAGGAAGATCTGAACTATCTGAACACACTTCAAAGAAGCAATAAGAATAGCAAGGAATTCATTGTACATGAGGACTGGAAAAACAAAGCTGATTTCATTGGTCTTGATTACTATCGCAGGGTCTATGTTTACGCTAATAAGATCGTTTCTTTAACCTCAGCAAAGTTTGTGGGAGGAGTCCCTATAAATGACCTAAGTATAGCGAACAACCAATCTCATAATGTACTAAATACTCTCGGATGGGAAATCTATCCCAAAGGTTTGTACAACGTGATTATGCGAATAAAAAATAAATGGAATAACATACCGATCTTTATAACTGAGAACGGTATTGCTGATAAACATGACGGGCATCGCGCTCCATTCATTGTGTCACATCTTCAGCAAGTCAAAAGAGCAATAGACGATGGTGCCCGCATTATGGGATATTTATTTTGGTCTTTTATGGATAACTATGAATGGCTTGATAATTATAGACCTGAAGGAAAATTTGGATTGTTTAGCATAGACTTTGAGGATCGACACCACGATGATTCAGACCTTATCAGGCATAAAACCAAAGGTGCAGAAGCACTTGAATTGATCATCAAGGAATCATTATCTCAAAGTAAAGATGGGGTAATATCTGATTCTGCAATAGCTGCAGCTCAGAATAAGTTCGGAATATTTACTGAAGACGGTTCACGTATAATTTATCCTTGGATGACAAAATGGAACAATGGATAGCGGATATGTTACACACCCGATCAATTGTATTAGACAAAATATAGAGACGCAATCATGTGAAAGCTGGTCATTATTACCTCATAAGTGTTTCAAAGTCTGAACTTCACTCCGTTTCAAGATATAGACAAGAAAACCAGCCAACGGTCTTGAATATAATCCTACATGTGACTGTAGTGATCATTATTTCCATCCTATGGGTGAGAAATTAATGGAACTAAATAGAATCACTAAATTAGTTTATATTTACTCATGATAATATCTAATCTTCAAAAAACATTTACATGAACACAAAAATGTCTACTATCATTCTGATAATAATAATTCCAGTTTTATTGGCCGTATTTTTCGCCTTATCATTATATTTCTATCCACATCTATATTTGTCTACAAGACAAGTGTCACAGGCATTACCAAAGATCATTAATGTCAATTTAAACAGTTCATCATTATCTGACATAGGGAATTTGCATTTAGGAGAATCATTTGTTGTGACTATAACAAGTGCCAATCTTGGAGATACTGCAGATATTCAAATCGCTTCAGTGTCATTTCCTAACATTACTATTAATATCGACGAGAACAATGCAAATGAAAATGAAATTGTAAGTGTATTACATCATAACTTTACCCAAAGTCCGGTCTTTATATCAGAAGGTGATGAAATTGGATCCGAATATGCAGGACTATCTAAAACAACAATTGCAAAATACCCATCTATCGAATTTTACAATAGTGCATGGGCTACCAACGCTTTTTATGAAGCTCAGCTGCAAGTAAAGCCAGTTTCTGAGGGAGATTTTGTTGTGTTTGTCAAAGTTGTAGCATTACCCCATACGACTAATTTATCACATTATCCTGCTGGAGGAATACGGGACCAGCAGCAAGAATTTGTCAATGCATATCATATAACTGTCGGAAAATAGATCTATGAAATTGAACCTGTCTCTAAAGATGTGGGCTATATAGCATAGACACAAGTGGAAAGATTCACCTAACCTAAGATGGCTAAACTCTTTAAAGAAGAATAGCAATTTGGTTGTTCTTATTCATGGAATATCCAATATTTGCGGCGTGAAATAAAAAGAACTGGTATATGATCTTATACCGATATGATAGGATCTGACGTTCTAATAGAATTTCTCCTATGTGGTAACAAATATGATATCTTATATGAAGAATATTGTTCACAAACTACTTGGCTGAAGTTAGAATATCTGAATGCGATGTTTGTTATGAATTGCACATAATTTGTCGTTATAGGTCTTCGTAATACATAATTGCTAGTTAGTTTTGTTCCTTTCATCATTTGTAATAATATCAGATGTTTTATCTGATTCAGATCTAGATACCTGGCAAGTGAGCTGCTAAACCGATCGTCAGCTTCTCCAGTATCCGGAATGTTTGGCTATCCTATGTCTAAATATGGTCAGCTCTTCCAAAACCACTAAGTGGAACTGTTACACTCAAGCCTCCTGCGTTGATGCTGATACCGAGTGAGCCATATATGACGTTGACAGTGGCGGCAGCCCCCAATGGTACCAATGCCCTCAACTGATACCTATTAGTACTATCACAATGGTAAAAGCTAAAAGATAATCTTATGTTAACGGCAATACAGATATAGCTAAAAAAGATATTCCGTAAGCATATCTATTTGACAGTTAAAATTGCCTCACCGCTCTGTTTCGACCCGATCTCGTAGGCCTCAGAAACATCTTTAACAAACACCATACCTCTCGGCTCAGCGTCTGAGCCGAAGCAGCTAATAAGCTCATCAACAATTTCTTTTGCAGACGAGTCGGGTACGAAGGTCTCGATCTTGGATCTCTTTTCAAATTCTGGAGTGATTCTTCGACCTGTCTGATAGGCACGTGCACCCCGAAAGACCAGCTCAAGTATCTCATGCCGTCTTGTACGACCAGCACCATATATTTCATAAAAGGCCAGACCTCCGATACCATGTTTGCGAAGAATTTTGGTCGCTGTGGGAACAGCTTCAGTAAGAAGGTAGATACTTAATTCCTTCACAATTCATATGACTAAATCATAAAGATAAAGTTAGTCTATAGCCATTACTTATTTTTCTATTCTTGGATACTTTTCTGATAACTGTCGACGTGCCCCCGGCCACGCGACGGAGAGTGGGAAACAGTTCTCGGGACTAAAAGATGCCGGCCTATTTAGACACCAGAAAAGTACAATGTGCTAGATAGCCTGCTCAACGGTCTAAATATTAAGTTATTGCAACCAAGTAGGTTTCCTAAACTAGAATATCGGAATCAGTAAAGGTATGGAAACCGATCTAGCTTTGATTACACTTTATGACCGCTTGATTAGCTTCCTGAAGTGTTCCCAATTCTTTGCAACTTCTTCATTCCATGTTTCTTCAGTGTATCCATGTACTTCTAATCCATGCTTCTTAGCATTGGCTAGAAGTTCTTCTTCAGTTTCACCATACATTGTATGCGTGCATACGGGGTCGCCGGCTTCTTTACAATTCAGACTCAGTGTCATTTGGCTACAACCGGTTAAGTCTTGGTTGCTTTTATCTATTTATGAGAGATGAATTAGCGGATATAGACTATCGAGACCCGGCTTTATTGATTCTAAAGTCGATTCCAATTACAGGTTCATTTGCAATGACCCACGGGACCGTATCAGCGTCTTCTAAACTGATAGTGTTAAATTCAATTTTATAAAAATATCTAGTAATGATATGGTGCGACGTTTGGTCCAGTATTAAGACTAGCAAGCAATGGAACTATTGACACCGGTGAGTAGACAGAATGAGTCAACAAGAGAGCAGTTATGTTACAATACCAAGAGAAAGCAGAACACATGCGAACTAAAGACTATGAAATCGGATTCATTGTAGTTGCTGCTGTCGCTGTAATTACACTTGTATTGATCTCATTTGTCACACCAACCGTAACAGTAGCTGCACAGATCGTTTCTTATCTATTTCCACTATCTATAGAAGAAGATTCAGACACTTCAAGAAAGCAATCTCAACAATCATCAGGTTCTTTAAGAGAGTGCTACTGGCACACAACCATGTGACCCAGAAGCCACAATATGCATTGTTGGACCAGAACGCCCAGGTACAGAAGGCAAGACAGAAAAGCCGGAAAGACAAGAGCGATTTAACTCCGATGTTTTACGAGAGTCCAGAAATGATCAGATTATCAAAGGCGAACAAGACGCTGATGAGCAACAAGAAGATGAGCAACAAGAAGATGGTGACGGTATTGAAGAACGAGTTGAGATTGATAAGAAAGCACCAGTAATAATCTCAGGCGATAACACATACGTTGTATGGTTCAATGATCAAAATATACCGAACAACAATTCAGAAGTACTATTTAGATCATCTGCTGATGGTGGGGTTACATTTGCAGATAAGATCAATCTAAGCAATACAACGGCTGCAGATTCTATTGCCGCGGAGATAGCTGCAGATGGTAGTAACGTAATCATCACATGGTGAGAACATAATGCAACCAGCGAAGAGCCAGTAGTTAGAGTAAGCACAGATAGCGGGGCAACATTTGGGCCATTGCTAAGACTAGCAACCAATGGAACTATCGACGGCTAGCAATACTGAGGATTGCCATAATTTTTGAACTAGATGGTCGTACTATAACGTATAATCTAATTATTCTGACTGTGACCTATAAATTATACTCATAAAGTATAGAATAGCTAATGTTGATGTCTTCCTCTGGGATAAAGGCTAATGAAATTATCAAAAAGCTTATGGTTATCGAGGGTAAAAAAATAAATCTTCAAAGACTAAGCCCAGATTACAATTTTAGCATCGACGAGGAAAAAGCCGAATATGTATTAAAGCAGAACCTCAAGAAACGAATGTCTGAATTGCAGTACAGACTTTATGCAGAAAGAAAGAATGGCTTGCTCATAGTTTTTCAGGGTATTGACACGTCCGGAAAGGATAGTACAATAAGACATGTTATCAGTGCTTTCAACCCACAAAGCTGTGCGGTTAAAGCCTTCAAAGAACCAACAACTGAAGATTTATCACATGATTTTCTTTGGCGTATTCACAAAAGAGCCCCTTGAAGGGGAGAGATAGTTGTATTCAACCGTTCTCATTATGAAGATATTATCCAACCAAGAGTTCATAAAACAATTCATAAATCAATTTGGTCACAGAGATATAAACATATCAACGCGTTCGAAAGATGCCTATCAGATAATAGCATAAAGATCATTAAATTCTTTTTGCATATCAGCAAAGAGGAACAAAGAAAAAGACTCGAGGAAAGAATGAATGATCCCTCGGAGCAGTGGAAGGCCTCTGAAAGTGATATAACAGAACGAAATTCTGGAATAACTATACTGTTGCATATCAAGATATTATCAACAGATGCAGTAACTTATGGGCACCTTGGTATATCATCCCTGCGAAGAAAAAATGGTTTAGAAACCTTGTGGTAGCCCTGATTATAGTTGATACGCTTGAAAGAATGAAGCCAAAATTTCCGAAACCGACCATTAATCTCTCGGAAATGACGATTGATATTTGAGCAATCTAAACCTAACGATAAAAAAGTTTTCTGTTGAAAATTAGGTGATATACTTTGTATTATAGTTTAGAAGGACGAAGGAAAATTTAATACGAGACCAATTACGATCGTAATTGTTGGTTTTTAAAACCTGGTTCTCATGGATTCGTGGTAATGACAAGGTAATAATTGGTAACCTGGAAAAACAAGGTGAAGTTCTCGTTAGAGCAACTTCAGAGTTGGTAGCACTATTATCCAATTATGACAAGAATGATTTAACTCAAAAAACATCGACTATCAAGGAATTGGAACATGAGGGAGATAAACTTACTCACGAACTTTTTACGATGACAACAGCTACATTTGTAACGCCATTGGATCGTGAGGATATTTCTGGACTTGCTAGTTCTATAGATGAGGTTTTAGATTTTACTGATGGAGTAGCAGATAGATTTCTACTTTTCAAAATTAATAAGCCATCTCCATATATGCTAGATCTTTCGAAGATACTATTTTCAGCATCACAGGAGATCTATCATGTTCTCGGCATGTTAGGAAAAATAAAAAATTCACATAAGCTTATGGAATATTGTAATACTATAAAGAAGTATGAACATGAAGCAGACAGCATATACCGAAATGCTATCGCAGAATTGTTTGAGTTAAACTATAACCCAATCGAGGTGATTAAACTTAAGGAAATCTATGAAAATCTTGAGGAATCGGTTGACAAGTGCCAAGATGTAGCAGATATAGTGGAAGATATAGCGCTTAAGTACGGATAAAAGAAGAAGAACGAGGTTAAAAGTGTCATCATTGTAACACGTTCTCACTAGTGACCGAAATCATTAAGTTGATCAAACACCAGAAATAATGAAGATTTTCTTTATGCTTGAGGGAGCTAATGAATACTCGATATTGACTTTCGTAGCGATAGGTACTGCTTTGTTCTTTGACTTTGTTAATGGATTTCATGACTCTGCAAATGCGATAGCGACTGTGGTAGGAACCAGAGTTCTCAAACCTCTTCACGCAGTCATTATAGCCGCATTTGCAAATTTTGTTGGACCATTCTTATTTGGAACAGCAATAGCAACCACTGTAGGAAATGGGATTATTGAACCTGAATTTTCAACTGTAGATATAATTCTTGCTGGTCTAATTGGTGCAATAATCTGGGATTTGGTCACATGGTACTTTGGTCTTCCCTCTTCCAGCAGTCATGCACTTATTGGGGGTCTTGTGGGATCCGCATTAATAGTTGGTGGTTGGAACGCCATAATAGTTCCCGGTGTTGAGAAAGTCTTGATATTTATGATCCTATCACCTGTAGCAGGATTTGTGATAGCATTTGTTCTTGCTATGATAATCATATATTTCCTCAAGGATTCAAAGCCACTATTCATCAACAGAGTCTTTGGAAAGCTTCAGATCGTCTCTAGTACGTTCTTTTCTTTGACGCATGGAGCGAATGATGGGCAAAAGACTATGGGAGTTATAACAGCGTTGCTAATGGCTGGAGGGTTTATGAGCTCAGATGAATTTGTAGTTCCCGCGTGGGTTATCGTCAGCGCTGCTGCAGCAATATCAGCTGGAACATTATTGGGAGGATGGCGAATAGTAAAAACCATGGCGTTCCGCATTACCGAGCTCAAGCCCTATCAAGGTTTTTGCGCTGAAACTGGAGGAGGTGTAATCCTTACTGCAATGGCTGGACTAGGGATTCCGGTAAGTACTACCCAAGCCATCTCAGGCGCCATCATGGGAGTTGGCTCAACAAGAAGACTTTCGGCAGTTAGATGGGGTATTGGAAGGCGAATTGTTTACGCTTGGCTCATCACTATCCCTGCTAGTGCGGCTATAGCATCTATTGTGATCATATTTATTCAAGGTACATTTAGTTAGTAACGTTAAAAGTTTTGACTTTGTTGATAACCTTTTTATCTCCCCCAAATGGGGTTATTTAGAGTTATCCATGTTTGATTCCCATGGATTATTCTTCACAACATCTTTAATTCCATTAGCTTCAGCCATAGCATCTAGTATGGTATCAAAATCTGCTAGCCAAGTGAATCTCATTGGTACTCCTTCCTCTATGGGAATTCTACTTTGGTATTGATATAATAATATGGATTTATCCTCCTGTTCTAACAGTATGAAATCTCTATCCATAGAAGTGTCTGCTTTTAGTATGGGAAGTACAGGTCCTATCAGTTGAATCTCTGCTGCTGTGAGATTCTTGTTCAGTCCTAATTGGGTATCTAAAAGAATTCTCTGCCCCGACTCAGCAGTGGGATAGATATGCCCAATCAAAGCGGAAGTGCTGTGACCAACTATAACCAACACTGCTATCACCAACCCCGGGAGCCTGAACAAAAACACAAGCATATACCAACTAACTCCATGCATATATTTAACAAATATATATCTATCAAATAACCATGACAGATAGTTTCTAATAAGCTGAAAGTCACATTTCACATAACAAGTAAATAAAATGGCTCACATAACTTCCCACAATACCAACACAGAACTCAACTTTTAACCTCTATCCAATGGATACTCAAACATGATGCAATTGCATACTGCAAAGAAAACTGAGTAACTCTCTCAACTCATTCATGACTTACTAATAGAAAGACTTGAGAATACTAAACCAACAGTAATTTATGATTAGAAACCGAGCCAGTAATTGAGGGAAAAACATTGATTGAGGAATGTTAATATGACTAGAAAAAAATAAGAATGTTTTATTTTAACTAACTACTACATTCCCTCCCATCCGTGGATGGAATATACATACATAGCCATAAGTCCCAGGATTTTCAAAAGTAACTGTGAATTCATTTATTGGAGGTAGTCCAGGTGGAGATTGTCCTACTGGTAACATGACTCCCGAATTAATATATGTCTCATTTCCTGACATAGCATAATTTGAATTGGGCTGGAGAGGTGTCACAGTCTTACCGGTACTATCGATTGCAACTGGGGTATATGCTCTTGAATTCTCCATTACTACTGTCTTACCCTCAGTAATAGCAGTTGAGCTAGGAGGCAGATTATCGGTTCCACATTCCGATTCGGGGTAGTAGACACTATCTTTGCATCATTTGGAATGTTAAATGGTACAGCCAATGGTGGAAACCAGTCCTGGTCTTTAATGAATGATACTGTATGTGGTTCTGCTACTGGACTAGGATTAAACCATGTCACACTTTCCCCTGCATTGATCTCAACACTCTGAGGAGAATATGTATCCCATAAAGATCCATTCCCACCAGCTGCAACCCTGGTATTGGTTTCAGAACTAGAGAATAGCATATTATCCTCTCCTAAAATAAGTGTGAGCGCTACTACCATAATTAATATGGAACTTGATATGAATTTGTTGAACATCGAGGTCAAGATAATGGTAATCGAGTACAGGAGCAAGGTGACTTATTTGATTGGAGACATGAAGGTAAAGTTTTAGAAATAACTGTCGAGGAGGAAGATTACCAAATAATAAGGAACCATCTCAACAACATATGGATAGTAGATAATGTGGAAGAATTAGAGGAACAATCCAACAGAGTAGATAAGATACTTAGAAATGGTCTGGATAGTTTTGGAATTAGAAACTTACAATGTGTGTGCATTCTTCAAGGAGTCCATTGGGGAGGTTTAGATAAAACTAATGCCAATTAGACCACCAATATTCAAGCCAAATAAGCCTCCAACATTCCCAGAAATCCAACATAGTGAAAGACTGAAGAGAATGCAAAGGGCTCACGGGGATATTCATTTTGAAGAGCTCTTCAACATCTATGCCTACAAGTATCCTGACCAAGTGAGAAAAAAACTAAATACATTCTGCAGAGTCAAACTGTCAAAGGTAAAGATTTAACAAAAGAACATAGAAAGAAAATAAGCCTAGCCTCAAGGAAACATAATTATCATATTAAATGATTGGTGGAGTTTGTTGTACCCTTTTGAGGGACTAATAGGAGAAGGTCAACTGGGATTATAGAACATAACTATGATTAAGATTACAGTGGCTATCAAGACAAGGATGGTGAATTTTTTTATATTGTGGCTTTTAATGTCTAAATGTCACACCACTATTAGTCAGCCTTCCTTATTAGAATTTCCTAATGATTAATGACATAAAATAGAATGGTATATGAGTATACAAGTTGACTAAACTATTGAGACTTATCATATAATGTAAACAGAGAAACTATATCGATTGCCTATTCGACTGCATGGTTATTAGGTTCCATCATTCAATCGGAGATATTGCATAAGAAAACTGACAATTGCCAACACCCAAAACATAAAGAATACCTAGTAGCATTTCTGAAGAATTATCCAACTGCAAATAAGGACTCCGCTGCTGCAGTTGAGGTCCGATATTAATTCTACCACTCCAGTTAAGACCTGTCCACAGGCAGCATTTGTGGTGGCTGCGTCCATTAGTGATAACAAATCCAGTACTTGTAATGTAGATGGCGAAGTAGAAGAGTCAGGAGAGGAAACGTTATCACTATCGGTAGCTATATTACCTATATTCATGCCTTGGCGAGTTGATAATGATTACAATGATAGCGTCGATAATTCACTGTTTTTAATACTGTCAATACCAATATCGTCATACTCTTCTCCCCCCCTTCTTTAGCGGCTGCTACCAATTATGTATTCATTGCGGCGCTGAAAGTCAATAGCGTTGTCATTATGGATATCATAGTTATGGATGAAAAAGTATTGCTACTATTATTTTTATTCTCTTTTAGATTTTTTCATTCTTATTCAAAAGTCACTGGTGAACAAATTATATATGTAGAAATGACTACTTTACAGAGTCTACTGTTTATTGTTTTTCAGCATGATTTTCCAACAAGTCATTAACAATAAGAGATAACTGGAATAAAGTAAGAGCTCTCTATACTTTGCTAATATTTACTAATCTGAGGGAAAAGCATGATCAACTATAAACGTTAAGGATAAGTAGCTCTTTCTTGGTGAGAACGAATTTACGAATAATATCCTAGTCTATTATGCTATATTTTAAAATGTCCTATGTCAAGATGCCCAGTGCTAGCTCTATAGCACTGGAACTCTGGCATATACCTAATTCCTATTACAAATCCTGCAATAAATAATCTACATGCTCTTTCAATTTTTTCATTGTTATTGATTTCGAAATATAACATTCTTGAGCAAGCTCGGGAAATATTTCTTGCAACGCTTTATAGTTTACCTCATATCCTGTAATAAAGCAGATTTTGATTATTGGATCTAGTTTTTTTAGCTCCTTATACAGGTCAAAACCATCCATACCTGGCATTCTTACATCTATTAATGAAATATCATAATAGTGTGGTTTGAAATTTGATAATGCTTCTCTAGGATCATTATATGTATCTACCTTAAATCCTGCTTGACCTTCCAAAGTAGCTTTGTATAACGAGGTAATATCGGGATCATCATCTACTACCAGTATCTTCATATTTTCAGTTCAGCATCCCCTGTATCTGATATCCGGCCAGACTGCATAAAACGAGTCTTATTGCTGTTAGTCATTTTCAGGACTAAAGAACTTTTGTGTTTCAACTGTAGCATTACCTAATACTTCGGAGGTCTCGTTTATGATGGTTCCAGCTGATTTTGACGTAGCAACCTTTTCAGTAACATTGCCCAGGAATTCTCCTGTCTCAATCATAGCTCCTCGTATCGATTGTGATACTTCATCTTGAGCCGATGTTGTCGATGCTGGAGGAGAAGAAGGAGTGATGGTGGTGGTAGATATGATATTCTGATTAATTGTCGAATCTGTCTGGCCATATGCTGAATCTAAAGATCCTCGTACTGCCGATATCAAGCTAAAAATCGATAAAAGTACAGTGATTATAGGTATCATTCGATCTATTTCCATTGTATGCAAAAACAATATAAAATAATCAACTTAATATAAAATAATCAACTTAATATCCTTTCATCTTGATAAAGCATAAGATACTCATTTCAATTAGACCGTAGAAGGAAATAGAAAATGTGGCGGCCACTCTTTTGATTGCCAACCTACTTCTGCTAGCCGCTCAAAAGGAAAAGATTTGGAGAATCTCTATGAGATAATAACCACTTTGACGAAGTATCGTGCCATAGCGTTCAGATTATGGGTCAAGCAGATGCTTCACATTGTAGAGGTAAACAACACAAGCTCAGATTTCTAACTACCGCCGAACTCATTTCTTTTCTTAAGTTTTATTTAATATGCCGCCGCGAAAGTTTAGCTTTCAATATTGCTACACATGACCCATATGCAACACTTTAAAATCAATCACTGATTATATTAAGTAGATGTCATCCTCTTTACAGCGAAATGAAGTGGTGTACTCCTCGGCCAACATGCCACAGTTACAATCGCCGTTTTTGATCTGTGGTTTTCCTGGAAGTGGGTATGTTGGAAAGATTGCAATCGACCATTTGATTCAGGAATTAAATGCAAGTCATCTTGCTGATATTTACTCGAGTTCGTTTCCTCCACAGATTGTGATTAGAGGTGATGGCATCGCAGAACTTATGAAAAATACAATTTTTTACTCAAAGGCGTCTACTACTCCTGGTTCCAATCACGATATGCTTTTATTGACTGGAGACTCACAACCAGAAAATCCGAATTCTGCATATTTTTTATCCGACCAAATCATAGATATCGCTAACAAGTTTAGTACAAAAAAGATCATCACTTTGGCAGCATATGTTACTGGAACTTTTGTGGACAAGCCTAGGATTTTCGGAACAGCTACTGATTCGAACATTGTGAGGACATTTAAGGAAAAAAATATTTTGACCATGGATAGTGGCACTGTTGCAGGAATGAATGGCCTAATTATCGGTGTTGGAAAACTTCGGGGATTGCAAGGAACTTGTTTATTAGTAGAAACATCAGGTTATGTCGTTGACGCCAAAGCTTCCAAGACTATACTAGAAAGTCTACTTTCAATACTTGGACTAACGGTGAATATGAATAACCTCGAAAAGAAAGCACGAGACACGGAGGCATTAATCCAAACAATACAACAGCAGGCCGCAGAGAAAGTATTGGAGAATCAACAACACCCAGGTGTTCTACGTAAACCAGTTAACACAGGTTATATTAGCTAAGCTATTTAAAGATTGGAAAAAATTAGGATCGTTCAAAATCTAAACAGTCACAGTTATCCTCTCTTACATCTACTTCCTTCTAGTTTGGGATTACAACAATCCGGTTCACTAGTCATACAATATACTCTATGTTCTTGATACTAACAGCATCAGAGTTGCAAAATGTTTCTTTACTAACCCAATTCCATGCATCAGGAAGTTGTTCACACCAAGGAGGACTTGTACAACCATATCCTTCCGCATTCTCAAATTCTTTCATATCTAAACCTTCTGGACATGGTATATCATCTGAATAACATAGACCTGATTCGTCACCCTCTTCACCTTGGAATCCTTCAGGACATCCTCCTGGTGGACGATACTTAGTCAATTCACTAATGACTAAGTATTCAGCGTGTAGACTTTGTAAGGTCTATCAGTCCCATAATTAATATACTTCCATCTGTTATCGGGCATAGATAACTCATGAAATTCTCTCTGTGTTTCATGGTCTAATGACTTGTATACATTCTCTCCTATAGATATTTTGTTCGCGCCAGTTAGAGAAGTTATCTTTGATGCTATATTCATACCATATCCCAGTATATCAATAGGCGACTCTTGGTCGTAGCCGTACTGAACAATTGCATTTTCTCCTGCGTCTATACCTATCTTGGTAAATAGTTCTGGATACCCAAATTTTTTATTGAATGTCTTATTAGTCTCCCTGATTACATTAATCATCGATTTGCCACTTTCTACCGACGTGTCTGATGCAAGATATTTGTCTTTGTTGTTGACACGACCAGGAAAAAATGAGATTACTGCATCGCCTGCGTATTTTAAGACATATCCACCATAACTATCTACTACATGCGATATTTCGTGTGCAAATACTCTAATTACATCCACAAGTTTATCTATCGATAAAGTCATACTCATAGTAGTAGAGCCGACCAGATCAGCGTATATAATTATGAGCGGAATCTTGGAACTAACGTGGTTAAGAAGAAACTTTTGGCCACGTCTTATTGAAGCATGGATCATCTTTGGCCATAATTTATCAATCACCAAAGGTTCATGTATTTTATACCAATATGCCATTGATTCTTCTTCTTGCACACTCTGTTCTAGTAAGAGTGTAACCTCATGATGTTGCGGCATATCCATCGTTTGCATTGTCTGTATTAGAGATTCATAACCTTCCAGTTCATTAAATTCTATTATGCGGTCTTGCTTGATTCGTACTAGTTCTTCTTCTTCATCTGGCATAGAATTGTCTCGAACATTATCCTCTTTTTTTGACTCAGCGGTCGTTATAGATCTCTTTTTCATAATAATCGTAGCAGGCGGGGCTAACCTCGATAAATCTGCTTTTGTGTAAGT
>Ga0075320_1000006_pt1 | contig 16032 bp, 14 predicted proteins | sample MayberryNE_TuleC_2_FD_120049 | JGI IMG/M metagenome (GOLD analysis project Ga0075320, IMG submission 120049) | Natural and restored wetland microbial communities from the San Francisco Bay, California, USA, that impact long-term carbon... | ecosystem: Environmental > Terrestrial > Soil >... | reverse complement strand
TGCGACATATATGATCTTATTATCTACCTAACAGAAATGGCATTAACGTTCCGTTCTATATTAACATTTGCTTGTACAGAATGAATATTGAGGAGAATTACGCCGTTATATACATCTGGTATCAATGTTAGCGATAAATAAAATGCATGTTATTGAGGATTAAATTTAATGTTTTGATTGCCTTCTCTTGATTCTAAACATTTCGATGTGTCAATTGAATCATACTGTGTGGGAATTTAAGAAGTGATTGACTTTGTAGAGTTTATTCTTGGGGACACGTGCATCAACCAAAGCAGTTAATACTTCTATTGATTCCCAATACTACAATTGAAGTACGAAAACATTACATCATGTAAAAGAATGTCAATCAGTCAGTTAACTTATGGAATATTTCCTTTGCATGCCATATGGTGTCAAACTTGGCGCTCGGAACTAAACATAACTTATTTATGATAATATGACGAAGTTGATATGAGGGTTGCAATAGACGATGTCTAATGAAACGATTGGAAAATTTCTTCTAAACCTTTACGAAAAAACAGGTGACAACGAAATAGAGTATTTTGATAAATATGAAATTGGAGAAGGGATAGGATTACTAGACAAGAAAGAAGTAGATGATGTGGTAAAGGTTTTGGTTAAGGATGGTTTCATAAATATCGATGCGGGAATGCCAAAAATCAGAATAACCGAGGAAGGTATTGAGCAAATCAGAAATAACCAGATATAGATATATACATTTTAACCTGTGATTCGGTTAAAGTTTGCCTGATACGAATGTCTTAAAAGGTAATGGTGTTTACTTTAATAGTAACGTATTCTATGCTAATTATTATTTTCTACATCTTATGCAGGATCTGTTTGGGACTTTGCACATGATACAGGATTGATACCAATCGCCGGACGAAGCTTAATCCCATTACTCGGAGCATGGGTATTTGGTTGGTTACCAATGTTAACTACAATCGCAACGGCAATCAGTTGGCTGAATGTGGTGGGCAACGTGATACCATTAGGAACATACGAACCAAAACTTGCACTCACCATGAGAGCTTTAAAAAACCATCTATTAGAAATATAATATTATTGCAATGAACAGTTTGGATTAAGATGATAATGACAAAGTCATTTGACAACTATAACAGGACAATGTGCAAATGTTACAACACCGCTGGCTACGCTGCCTAAAAGCATTTTTTTAAATTCAGACATTCCCCTGCTACCTACGACTATTACATCAATATTATTTTTCTTCGCATAATCTGCAATCTCTCTTACAACGGAGGTCACGCTTATGATTATATCTGTCTTAACCTTAACATTCTTTTCAAGGGCCTTTCGTTTCACTTGGTCTATCTTCTCCTGTCCTCTTTCCGTCGCAACTGCTAATACCTCTTTAAGAGCTCTAGGGACAGGGGATAAATCCTCTACACTATATCTAAGATCAGAGGAAATAACGTATAAAATTGTCAATTCTGCCTCAAATTTTTTCGCCAAATCAATCGCATAATTACTTGCGTTTAGAGATGGTATAGAACCATCGACTGCAACAAGAACCTTTCTTATTATCAAGTTAATGTTCGTTATACTGATATCATTATATAGATATTTAGTAAGTAACTTTTTATACTCTACGGGAGGACAATCCACTAAAAAAGTGAATAATGTTATGACAACTTAAGGTTTATCCATATCCAGTACCAAATTATTGCGACTCAACAATCGTGCTCATATCGTCACTCAATGAATTCTGCAAAATATTTAATCTTGGAACCGTTTGTAATATTTCTTCTCGCAATGGAACCCTACACAAAGAAATTAAAGTGCCTTGTTATATCAAATGATGATAAAATGCCTCAAGATAGGAAAATTATAAAAATTTTAGTGGCAATTGATGGTTCAGAAAACTCTATGAGAGCAGTTGATTATGCGATTAAATTGGCCCTAGCATTAAAAGCAGATGTTATAGCATTACACGTGGCACCAACTGGCAGGGATCATCCAGAAGAGTATGTTGCAAAAATACTAAAACAAGAAAAGGACTATCTTGATAAGATTGCGAAAAAGTTTGTTACTTCTGAAATTAACCTAGACATGGAGGTCATAAGGGGAGAATCGGCCGTAGTTGACCAAATAACAGACTATGCAGAGAAAAATGATATAGACCTAATTGTTATCGGCATAAGAAGTGTTTCAGAATTCCGCTACATGCTTGGTAGCACGGCATCAGGAGTTGTAGTCAACGCACCTTGTCCAGTATTAGTCGTAAAATAAAAGAATCTAAAACTAACTGATAATAGTACACTGATAAATTACCATTTAAAGAGATTGAGAAATTAAATCTGAAAAATTTTTGATAGTTGACAATGAAACCTTTTATTTCATACTCTTGGCTATGAATATGATGATAGGAGTAGGTAAGTGAAGTGGCTGCGGTCAACAAAAACGATTATGGTACGAAATCACCGTTGGAGAAAGAAGAAAGAAAAAATATTGTAAAAATTGTTACCAGAATCTATATACAAAAATCAAATGCAGATTTTGTGGCGAAGAGATGATAAAGGATTATTATTATAAACATTTAACGGATGTACACCCACAATGAGAATCTCATATTTGCCATTTCAAGTATGTAGACATTTTCTATCAAGCGATTGTTCAATATGCGATAGTATTGCACTGTATTGCTATTACTACTTATAATAGTGACCGTTCAATAATATTCGTGGTAACAAAGATAGCAATCAATGGTTTTGGTAGGATTGGAAGATGTTTCTTAAGAGCCGCTACGGCAGATAAGGAATTCGGAAATATTGCGAATATAGTTGCTATAAACGATCTAACTGATGCAAAGACACTTGCTCATTTATTCAAATATGACTCGACATTTGGAAAGTACGAAGGTACAGTTGAAGCTAAGGATGATGAAATAATCGTGAACGAACACAATTTAAAAGTACTTGCAGAAAAAGATCCCTTGAAATTACCGTGGAAAGATTTGAAAATCGATATTGTTATTGAATCCACAGGTAAATTCAATGATGCCGAGGAGGCAAAAAAACACATAACGGCTGGAGCTAAGAAGGTAATAATTTCAGCTCCGGCAAAAAATCCCGATGCAACGGTTTTGATTGGGATCAATGACAACCTATACGATGGCACAAAACATGATGTTATTTCAATGGCTTCCTGTACGACCAACTGTCTTGCTCCAGTTCTTAAGACCATCAATGATAAGTTTGGGATCGAAAGAGGGTATATGACAACTTGTCATGCATATACCAACGATCAGAGAATTCTCGATCTACCGCACAAGGATCTGAGAAGAGCACGTGCTGCAATGATGTCTATCATTCCGACAAGCACCGGCGCTGCGAAGGCTATAGGAGCAGTCATACCTGAATTAAATGGAAAAATGGATGGAATGGCCCTACGCGTTCCGGTTAGTAACGGATCTATAGTAGATGTAGTATTGACATTGCGAAAGGAAGTTACAAGGGAAGAAGTAAATCAGGCTCTTAAAGAGTCATCAGATAGTGACTTAAAAGGAATTATGGCATATACTGAAGAGCCGCTGGTGTCTTCAGATATTATCGGAGAATCGCCTTCGTCTATAGTTGATGGCTTGAGCACAATGGTTCTTGGTAATAAAAGCAGTCTTGTCAAGATTATGTCCTGGTATGATAACGAATGGAGTTTTGCCTGCAGACTAATCGATCTCGTAAAATTTATCTCTAAAAAAATGTGAAGAGTCAAAGGATTTTAGTGTATAGTAACAAAGGTAATGAACAAACTTTAGACACAGAATTAACCGGGTCGAGTTTTCTTGTATATCCTTTCAAATTGAAAAAGCCATGGATCTGATTATTTACTTGCTGGCGAGGCTTCTCAAATATACCTATACTTTTAATAAATGTGTGTTCTCTAACATGTTAGTTTGAAATTATTTGAAGATATAGATCCAACGGCTCCTGTTACTCAAGTCTTAGAACAAAATGTAGCCATCCTTGATGATTCTGCTTGTATCAATGAGGCCGCAAAGGAGATGCAACGCAAAGGCGTCTCAAGCATCTTGGTCAGAAATTCAAAGTCCGGTGAGTTGGTTGGAATTGTTACAGAGAGGGATATTATCTATCGTGCTGTTGCCAAGAGCCTTGGGATGTTCAAGGTCAATATAGGAAAAATTATGAGTACTCCACTCATTACTGTTGATAAAGACACCACATGTATTGAGGCTATCAAAATAATGCGAGAAAAACGATTACGACGTCTCCCCATAATGGATCACGGAAATATATTAGGCGTCGCAACATTAATGTCGATTGTTGGAAATATGCCAACAAGGAATGTAGAACTTATCGAATTAGAAAAGCCACCGACTTCACAAAGTCCAGATTTAATTTGTCCATATTGCGAATCAAAATTTGTTGGTAAAATGGAATTGTCAAAACATATAGACAGAATACATTTGGGAAGCGGCCTATTAGAAGGAGACCTAAGAAAATGGAAGCGATAAGCGGCGGCGCTTTACATCTCTAGAATTAATTGAATTTATTGAAATGTAGCAAGAATCTCTCCCGTCTTAACAGTTTGACCTTCTTTCACCCTTAACTCTGATATTCTGGCTGTGGCAGGTGAATAAATGTGATTCTGCATTTTCATAGCTTCAAGAACCAAGATCTGTTGGCCTTTCTTTATGTCGTCTCCGGCTTTAACCAAAACTTCCATTATCCTGCCGCTTATAGGCGCTCTAAGTTCTTTCATGGATACTGTAAGGTCTGAACTCTTTGAAATGATATATGCCATACCATTCACGATCATCAGAGAAGGATCACTATCCTCTGCGTAGTCTAAATAAAATTTTTTTCCTTCTATCGTAATTTGGTCTTCATCTAATTTGGCAGTTATTTGCTTTCCATTAACTATAACATTCTGTCCGATTATCTTTATGTCATAGTCATTGCCATTAACTTTAACTCTCATGTAACCACCTTGAAATTGAAAGGTATTGATCAAAATTTGGGTCACTATATCTACTTTTAGTCCAGATATCCGCATTTGAATTTCCTTTTTTCTGCAAAAACTTGACTTTTCTGGGCAACTGACATAAAATGGCAGACGCTACTTCTCCATCCTTCAATGAAAATGGTGTTAATTCATCAACAAAAGACGTGTCGTACATTCCTTCTATAAATCTTGTATCATTCAGCGCGGAGATATGAAAAGGAATTGTGGTTGGAATTCCTGAAATCCTAAACATAGAGAGAGAACGCTTCATTGTTTCAATTGCTTCGATTCTGCTATCTTCAAAGCATATGAGTTTTGCTATTAACGAGTCGTAAAATGGTGGTATTGTGCTACCTCGGGATAATGCAGTGTCAATTCTTACATTTTTCGCATCGTATGGAGGAACAAAAGACTTTATTGTACCCGCAAAAGGAATAAAGCTAAACGGATGTTCTGCGTTAATTCGACACTCTATGGCATGCCCTTTTGGCTTTACATCTTCTTGTTTTATTGTCAGACCAGTTCCCGAGGCAATATTTAGCTGTTGCTCAATTAGATCGATACCTGTAACCTGCTCAGTAATGGGATGCTCTACCTGAATCCTGGAGTTAACCTCCATAAAATAAAAGTGCTCATCTTTAAACAGAAATTCGACCGTTCCTGCATTATCATATTTCATTTCTTTCATTATGTTTATTGCGGTGTCAGTAATCCTTTGTCTCATTTCTTTTGTCAGGACCGGCGACGGTGTTTCTTCTATCAGCTTTTGATGGCGTCGTTGAACAGAGCATTCCCTCTCTCCAAGATTGATTATGTTTTGGCCGTCTCCAAGAATCTGGACTTCTATGTGTCTAGGACGTTCCAAATATTTTTCAATAAACAGGCGGTCTGATGCAAAGCTAATCATAGATTCCTTTCTAGACAATTCAAAGACCTTACTTATGTCCTCTTGCGAGCTTGCGATTCTGAGCCCTCTCCCACCTCCGCCCCTTGCGGCCTTCAATATAACGGGATATCCGATTTCCTTGGCTGCATTCAAGGCCTCTTCTTGCGTGGAAACTTCTTTTGCCTCTAAGACAGGCGCTATTCTGGACACAACTTGTTTTGCTCTCAATTTATCGCCAGAAATTTTCAAAACTTGTGGAGAGGGGCCGACAAAAATGATGCCCTCATTTTTGCAAACTTCAGAGAACTCTGCATTTTCAGCAAGAAAACCATACCCTGGATGTATCATATCACATCCCAATTGCTCGGCGGCGCTTACCATCTTGTCCATTCTCAGATAGCTATCACTTGCAGCCAATCCTCCTATGTTCAGGGCTTCGTGAAGGAATTTCACATAAAAAGAATTTTTGTCTGCTTCAGAATATACCCCGCAAGGAATTATGTTAAGTTTACTGCAACTCCTGACTATTCTTGATACGATTTCTCCCCTGTTTGCGATAAGTAGCTTCATGTTCTAATATTTTCAGTCGAAGTCCTTAAAAAATATAGTTTCTTGATTACATTATTTGCAGATTTCATAGATAATTCGGAAGTAGCAGTAATCGAATTCCGGATTTGAATTATATTGTACAGGGTTTGGTTTACTCTTCAAAGGAACAAAATAAAAAGACCTAAACAGGAATATTACCATGTTTTCTGAGTGGCCTGCCGATCCTTTTTTTATAAATTGACTTGAGAGAAGATATCAATCTAGGACGTGTTTGTTCCGGTTCTATCACATCATCAATGTATCCATGGGATGCAGCTAAGTATGGATTTGAGAATTTAATCCTATAGTCTTCAGCTAACTCCTTTCTTTTTTGATCCGGTGTTTGTGATTCTGATATTTCTTTCTTGAAGATTATGTTACAAGCCGCTTCAGGACCCATAACCGCAATTTCGGCGCTAGGCCACGCAAAGTTATAATCTGCTCCTATGTGCTTGCTATTTAATACACAATAAGCTCCGCCGTATGCTTTACGCGTTATGATACTAAATTTTGGAACTGTAGCTTCCGAAAAAGCGTACAGAAGCTTTGCTCCGTGCCTTATTATTCCTCCCCACTCTTGAGAGGTTCCAGGTAAAAAACCAGGGACATCAACAAATGCGATTAGAGGGATATTAAAACAGTCACAGAATCTAACAAACCGTGCAGCTTTATCGCAAGAATCAATATCAAGTACCCCTGCAAGAACCTGAGGATTGTTAGCCACTATGCCAACTGTATTGCCATCAAGTCTTGCTAATCCTATTATGATGTTCTTTGCCCAGTGTCTCTGGACTTCGAGAAAATCGCAATTATCAACAATTTTCCTAATAATTTCGTGCATATCATATGGCTCATGTGAGCTGGAAGGAAGGACTGAATTTAATTCTTGATCCTGTCTTTTAGGATCGTCTTGAGGTTCTATTCGTGGTGGGTTTTCAAGATTATTTGAAGGAAAAAAAGAAAGTAATTTTCGAAGAAGTGTAAAGCAATCCTGCTCGTCCTCTCCAACAAAATGTGCAACACCACTTTTTTCGTTATGGACTAAAGCACCTCCCAGATCGTTAAAGTTTACAGTTTCTTTTGTCACCTCCTTTACTACCTCCGGTCCAGTGACAAACATGTATGCCGACTTGGTCATGATTATAAAATCTGTAATGGCAGGAGAGTAAACTGCTCCCCCTGCACAAGGCCCTACTATAACTGAAATCTGAGGCACTACTCCCGATGCTTGCACGTTCCTGTGGAAAATTTCAGCATATCCTGCAAGACTTCTTACTCCCTCCTGAATACGGGCTCCTCCAGAGTCATTGATCCCTATAATGGGTGCGCCCTGTTTCATTGCAAGATCCATTATCTTGCATACTTTTGAAGAAAATGCGAGACCCAAAGAACCACCCAGTACAGTAAAGTCATGTAGGAATGAGTAGACCAAACGGCCATCGATCAAACCGTATCCAGTTAGAACTCCATCCCCAAGAATTTTTTTATCTTCTAGTCCAAATTCATTGCAATCGTGAAGTACGAACGGATCAAGCTCAACGAAAGTTCCTGGATCGAAAATTGCATCGGTCCTTTCGAAAGCACTGAGCTTGCCCTTTTTCCGTTGTTGATCCTGTTTTTCTTTGCCTCCTCCTAAATGATGCACCTTTCTTTTACTGTCAAGTTCAGAACTCATTGTTCCTGAATTAATCATGAGCACTAAAAGGTTTTTTGATGACTTTTAAGCCAAGGCAAGTGCCGAATACCCATCCTAAGTGATAAAATAATATTATTAGTCAACATATGGAATACTTAAGAAAAGAGAACCCTAGAAATTTTACTGTCTGTATTTTCCATCATGCCGACTTCTGACTCCGATATAATAGTCGGGGGACAATTCAAGCAAAAGTGTTTTTTAGTTGAAAACCAGGGCAAATTTCAAATAAAAAATTTTTATAATAAACTAAGCAAAAAGATCATTTAGCTCCCAGAGCATTAAATCTTATTCGTGTGTCCAATGCTTCGTTAACAAGTCACATGCCGAAGGAACGATCAAACCATAAGTAGAAAAATCAATCCAATATTTTCTTGTGTAAGATTGAAGTAGGGTTATTAATCATTGAATTGTAAAGTACAATATGTTTACTCGTTACCACTTTCCACAGAAGTTTCTTTCTGAACTCTAATACAGCTTTTTTATATTTTTTATAATCTCTTTTGAGTCTCAAAAGGGCTCTTGAAAATTCTACTGGATTCCGGTCGACTGAAATACCTAATCCCATATCAGAAAACTCGTTGAAGAATTCCAATTTGCTTGATATGAAAGGAAGTCCATGAGATAATCCGTCATACAAGACTCCTGAAGCAGAACTCACTTTATACGGCAGAATTAATGCATCTGCTGAATACAAGAGCAAAGAGAGCTCCCTGTCATTGATAAACCCTCTGTTAAGATCAATTACGCCAGCATTTTCAAATTTTTTCACTTTTTCCTTGCTATAATGATTTTTTGAGGTATTTATGACAATCTTCCAGTCTTTTGGAACCCTCATTTTTTCAATTATATCCCATCCCTTTGTTGCTGTCATAAATCCAAAGGCAAGTGCAATGTTGACATCTTCAGGAAGTAAAAAATTCTTTCTTGCTTCACTCATATCAGTAGGAGTGGGGACACTTGGTTCTGACCCATGATAGATCAAATAGCTTCTTGGTATTAGATTCTGAAGATATTTTGAAAAAACTATTCCAGCTCGATTATGACCTATTTTCTCTTTATTAAGAGAATTAAAAGAGTAGTAATTTAGAAGGTGAATCCAATAGTCATATATTATTCGTAAAAATATTCCGGTCTTACCGAGCCTCCCGGTGCTTAAAGGAATTATCAATTTCATCCACTGATTAAAAGTATAGGCAGAATGAAAAGTGGTAACGATAGGAATCTCGCAATCACGGTAAAAAGATTCTATGTTAGTACCTGTCCTTTTTGGATTTATTGGATCCAGATGTATTCCATACAGGCCCTGTTCATATTGGATATGAACCACATCTGGGCTGAATTCTTTTACTGCTCTTGTGAGAATCTCTGAATTCTGGCGATTATGTGGCGAGAGACCCAAAAAATCTCCTTTCCCACATTCGTTACAAACTACGGCAACCTCCAACCCTTCATTCCTTAATGATTCGACTAACTTCTTAGAATAGTGACCAACACCGCCTTTCATAGGCGGATATTCCGTTGAAACCATCAGTATTTTCATATACGATCACACTAAAAATAAACAATTAGTGTATGCGTAATCGCATATATTTTTCTTATGTTTAATATTGGGATAATCTGAAAGAATTGTTGTCATAAAATACTAACGTTTGTAGTCTCCTAACTGATTCTCAAAATTACAACAATCATCTACTAAAAAGATTAGATCGTCCTGATAACCTGATATTGGGTCCAAATGAACTCGGCATTGAGAGTTTTTCCAAACAAATCGGTAATACACATTTCTTTCTTTTTCAAATATATCTAACCTCAAAAGTAGATTTATGAGCAGTGTCCTCGGGAGATAATATATTGCTTGGAGACAATTCCTATTCGTTGGTGTAAATACCTGAAACAGTTAGAACTATAGCACGCGACGCTGTAATTTTGAAACAAGAATCCAATTCTAAAAACTAAAAAATCTCCTCTCTCAGACCTAATTTACCAACACCGAAAAGTCTCTCGTCCATTTGCTTTAATGGACTAGCTATGATAGGACTAAATTCCATTTTTGAAAGTATATCCTTGTCAATATCAATCCCTGGTGAAATCTCTTCGAGAACCAATCCTCTTTCAGTCAATCTAAACACTGCTCTTTCTGTAACATAGACAATTTCTTTCTGATATTTTACTGCCTGAGGCCCGCTAAAGATAATCTTGTAGACCCTATCGACGAATTTAGGCGAGGCGTCTTGGACAATGGATAGCTTCTTATTATTTACAATATCAATTTTTTTTGGTCCTGCAGTAAACGCTCCAGCAAAGAAGGTCTTTGGTGCGCCACCAGCAATTACTGGAAATCCTCCTGGTCCGAAGATTCGATCAGGTAGTATCGATGGATTTACATTTCCCTGTTTATCGACCTGTAGGAAACCTAATGATGCAATGTCAATTATTCCTCCCTCAAAATTGGAGAACATGTCAGGAATTGTGGAAAGAGCAAAAGGGCTTATTGCCTGACCAAAATTATTTCCAGATAGAGCGATACCTCCCCAAGGACCAGATTCAATAACAGTTACAATGTAGTCTGATAAATTCTCTTCGGCTGCCACTAACGATACCAAAGCAGGTATCCCTATTCCTAAGTTTACTAAGACAGGCGAGCCTTTTTGTTTGAATAGATTAACAAGTTCTATGATTATTCTTCGAGCTATCACCTTTTCGTATTGAGCGATAGGTTTTGGAGTAAGATCGTCAACAAGCTTTTGTGTGATAGGTGGTACTGTTCGGTAGGAAATTCGAGGGTCATACTTTATAGAACCAGATTGCCAATGATACTTTTGTGGGGAAATAATAACATGATCCACGAGTGGACCGGGAACATCAACGTCTCGCGGGTTAATTGTAAAAGACTTTGTTAACCATCTTACCTGAGCGTAAACAGTTCCTTGATTTGGTCTAGCTTTTGTAGCTTGCGCAATTCCAAGGACCGTTCCCCTAATACCCTCATCCTCCATTGATAAGTTACCATTTTCATCTGCAGTAGTTGCTCTGATGAGTGCGTAATCAGGTTTGGGAGCTTGATATAGAAGATATTCTTGGCCATCAATATTTATTACACTTATTTTACAAGACATTTTTTTTGTTGCTATTGGGTTTAATGCTCCACCTTCTTGTCGGGGATCAAGAAAAGTGTCGATGCCTATTTTTGTTATTAGTCCAGGCCTTCCTGATGCTACTTCTCTAAACCAATAGGCGGTGATTCCAATTGGCCACCCATAAAATTCAATTCTGTCATCGGTCACAAGTTTTTGAAGCCATGGTGAAAAGCCTAAGAAAGGCATCAACATTCCCCTCAGAAATTTCTGATTTGGATCTTTGTATATCCTTTCAGCAATCGAATCAAGAGCTCTCCTGGGAGTCGCAGGGAGTGCGTCTGAAACTATGAATATATTTTTTGGATGTCCAGACTTGATGTAGCGTTTGTAAAGTTCTAAAATAAGATACTCTGGAGTAGTAGCCAAGTTGAATCCAGAAATTGCTATCACACAGCCATCTCTAATTTGTGAAAAAACAGGAATAGAATTGCTCACCTTGTTAACCATGTTGGGTAAAGGCTATATGTTCTATTTACAATTTGTCCATCAATTATAATACTTTATTCATGCGCATAACAATATACTAGTCTCTTGACATTCAAGGAATCGATAACACCGAGCCTCATACCGAACTATTTTATCATACTATCCAGAATTTTGCATTGCACTGTACTCCAACTGTAGAAATAAAATGTCTCTGAATATAACCTGATAACACAACGGATTATCTATGATAGCAAGTTATACGTCCTAATGGTTTCGCCGAGTATCCGCCAATGGCAGGCGGTGTTGGCCGATATACTGCAAACCTTACTTGAGCCCTTAGGCAGAGTGGAATCAAGGTGAATGTTGTTTACAACGAGATGGGTAAAGGAGACTTTAATGGCATCTCTCCTTCGAATCAATACAATTCAGAAGTTCTTTTGGACATTGTGAATAAGACTAAACCCAACCTTGTTCATGCGCAACTGTTCAAAGTTCCCTGTTCATTAATGATGCTAAACTTAATCAAAATGAGATTTGTGCAATGTAGTGCACCTACTATTGTATTTCTTTCATTTTTAACTGTGGGCACTATCCCGATATGAGATTTTGTTGGATTATTATTTATAAATAATCCTGAAACATGTGGTTGATTCGCATGTACTTTGTGGTTAGCAGAGCAGATATATTCCAGAGAAGAGGTAATCCTACTCATGAATGACTATAAAACTATTAGCGTTACCTCCATAATGACCCCTGCACCACTAGAAACTGCTAGCCGGACGGATAATGTCGATACTATTATAAGGATTATGACAGTGAAAAACAAAAGCTCGGTAGTTATCTTGAATGAGCTTAAACATCCAGAAGGAATTATCACCGAGAGAGATATTGTAAGAAGGTTAGTATTTGAGTCTAAAGACGCGAAATTTACCCAAGCCTCAGAGATAATGTCTTCCCCTTTGATTTCGCTTAACGATGATGCCCATATTTACGATGCAGCAATGGTTATGAGTAAGCATTCCATTAGGCGACTTCCCATAATAAAAGATAATGTCTTATTGGGAATAGTAACTGCAACGGATTTAGCACGTATATTGTATCAAGAAAATAGGACAGACGGTAATTTGCATGCAATTGCCAGAGGTAGCTTACCAAGGAACAAGAAATTTTTTATATGGAATTTCATGGAAGAATTATGCGATAGGTATGAAGAAGCACACAGTAAGGATCTTACAACTGTGTTTAAGATACGAGATTTCAAGTCAACCGAACTGCCCATCTTCACACAGGGTAAACCTCACATATTTCAGACACTTAAAGAATATGAACAAGACAAGGGATTTATAAGAATTGAAGATGATACTGTTACTGTAACATCAAAAGGCTTGCTTAAGGCTAAAGAATCCCGACATGACTGGGACTGAATTTCATATGAATTATGACATTTGTGCCACCTTATTATCCAAACAAATTTGGTTAATTCGTAGAGATCCCCCTAATAAGTAACTGTATGTTATGTCCTTATAACAGTAGAAAAAATTGAGTTACTGAATAATTGAAATAAAACATATTAAACGATAACTAATCAGAACCATAATTCTAAACCATTAATATCAATAGTAACAGTATGCTTATTATCATATTATTTATTCTAGCAAAAATCAAAACATCCAAAACATCCTAAATTCCTTTAAATCTGAAAATGATGGTCAAACAAAAATAGTCTTAGCTTTTCCCTACGTTTCTATTCTCTTATTAGCGACCGGTGCTTGAGTCTTATATGCTTATCTAAGTCATTCGGTGAATCAAACGACTCGCCACATTCGTTGCATTTATTTTCGCTAAAGGAGGACATTAGTTTGATCACTTAATACATCAATCAATAATTTATTTTTTTTCCTTATCCTAAATATTTTTTCTAAACAAGATTAAAGGTCTGTCATGATTTTGTGTGCGAGTCTGAATCGAGTAAGATAACATTGGAGGCTATTGCAATTGACACAAATATTGCATTGTGCCAGCCATTGCAAGAATTCTAATCTGTGTTCAACGGACAAAATAGAAAATTCATATTTTTTTGAAAACCGATATCCCATTTTTGTATCGGACTTCTGCTCTTATCTATCGGAATTATTCCAAATTCAAGATTTATTCTGAATAATCACTATATGAAGTATGCTTACCGTGCTCACTTTACGATCATTACTGGACACTCAGCTAGTTCCGAAACTTTTCTGGCAACACTACCTAAAACTCTCAGCATACTTGGTTTTCTCTCTTCACTAGACAAACCTCTACTGCCCATAATAATGAAATCCACTCTCTCGCCCCTCGCAACATTAACGATTCCCTCGGCCGTAGCTCCAATTCCTAATGTAAATCGAATATTCACACGTTCTTTCTTGGCTGCTTCAATTTTCTTTTTCAACATAGATTCACTTCCGGCTTTAAGATATCTCAGAATTTCTGTCTTCGCCTTTCCTAATGCAGCTTTTTCATCGACGTATTTCAGAATCGAATCAGAATGTAACAGGTTGAGGTCTATTATGTGAAGTAGTATAATTTCATAATTCAATTTCTTCGCAAACAAGATTGCTTTTCTAAGTGCCTTATCAGATATCGGTGATCCATCATGAGGAACTAGGATTTTCAATAGTTCTTCAACAACATAAGTAGAAATAATCTTATCTAATACTTGAAGAATTCTTCATTCAACCAACAGTATTACTTGTGGTCTACCCAATTCCAAAATCAATAGGAGTCACGATTTGGTTTTTTAATATGTCCGTTTTAGTGATTATTCCTATTAGGTATCCTTTTTTGTTTATGACTGGAAGACCACTAATTCTGTTCCTTATCATTACTCTCGCAGCCTCTGCGGTATCGGTATTCATGCTAACCGTTACAGGTGAAGAAGTCATTATATCCTGCGCTAAAACAACTCCTATCATCCCAGAAGGGATGAACCTTTGATGCCGTTTAGCTAAAATCATATCTGCACGTGTTGTCCAGTATCCTAACGAACCTGTACCATGAATGAGACTGACAGGCAGAAAATCTCTGGCAGTTACGATGCCTATTGGTTTCTTATTTTTTTCCACAACTACCCTGGATATATTGTATGTGGTCATCAGCATTGCAATCATATGTATTGTCTCATCAGGTGCTACGGAATGTACCTTCTTTGACATGCACTCATGCACCAAAATGCGTACCGTTTGATGATATGCATAATACTCAATCACATCAGTTTTTGTGATTATCCCTTTGTCTTTTCCCTCTTTGTCGACTACGATCAATGAACTTATGCCGTGCTTTAACATAAGCATTGAGCAGATACCAATAGATGAATTCTCATTGACTGTTATTAGCTTCTTACGAACGAATTCTTTTAGAGCTACCTCGCTTAAACGCTTCATTGGAGGATTATCATACAAGTATCTTGCAATATCCTTTTCAGTAATTATTCCAACTGTCTTTCCATTACGGGATATGGCTATTCTACTTATATTATATCTTAACATAAAGGTTCTTGCATCTAGTAACGTTCTGCCAGAATCTAACGTTATTGTCTCCCGGGCAATATCTGTTGGTTTTAGCAATACGGAAGGTATCTCCACTGCATTTTTTTTGAGGTATATATTTCCTTTTGCAGATGTCATGAGCAAACCTAAGCTCTGATGATATCTCAATAAATCCTTGCTCAGTAGTTCTGCTGTGAGTCTTCTAAGCTGCGGTCTAGACAAGGAGAAATCATCCATAATCTGTTTCTTAGTCACACCCTTAGTTGCTATCTTTAATATTTCATTGATTAGTGCATCATATCCCCTGAGTTTATCCAACGATTGTTTGTTCAATAAATCATCCTAAATCATTAGAAATTCTGTTCTCTATATTTGTTCTGCTAATTATCAAATTTTCCCTAACCAATTATTCACAATGATATTTGTTTACCTCAGATTAAAACTTGATAGTAATAACTGAAAAATAAGAGAATATTTCGATTTGTAATACATAGTAATAATAATAATCAAGTCATGGTCCCAATCTTATTTGTTCCGTTTAGCCTACATCAAGCGTTCTGTTTTTAGGCTGACTATCCCTGAACTTTTATGAACCACTTTAACTGCTGGCAACCGATAAGAGTCTCGAATGCAAAAGCCTCATAGATATTGTCGAAGGGATCTGCAAACATATGAATAGGGATCCATTTGAAAAACTATTTTCATAAGAGACCAAGGCGCTCCCATAAGCTGTAATCTTCTATCGCGCAATTAAGGAGCAGGTCGAAC
>Ga0075320_1000005_pt1 | contig 21606 bp, 22 predicted proteins | sample MayberryNE_TuleC_2_FD_120049 | JGI IMG/M metagenome (GOLD analysis project Ga0075320, IMG submission 120049) | Natural and restored wetland microbial communities from the San Francisco Bay, California, USA, that impact long-term carbon... | ecosystem: Environmental > Terrestrial > Soil >... | reverse complement strand
TAACACAAGTACGGAACCTCAATCATATCTACTTCAATCTTTAAATTCCTAATAGTTAAAAGCTTTTGGTACAAATGTTTAAATGAAATACAAAAGCTCGAAAACTCGATATAATCATATATTCAATATAGTTCAATGGGATCAATAAGATCAATATTCATAATCCTAATAGGAATAATACTTATATTTCTTAATATGTTCAATAGAAATTCTTGCAGAATGTGCGGTTCTAGTTTGACACCATCCGCAATTTGCAAAATTTGTAAAGAATCCGTGTCGTGGACATGTTACAAATGTAATAAAATGGATGAGGTCACACATTCTGATTATTATTGCACACTATGGTTGAGCAGAAGGCTAGAGTTGGGATTAGAAGATTCAAATCGATTTGAGTTGATCATAAATAGATGAATCTAACAGATCATGAATACTTGATCCAAATCGATGCCAAGCTTTGTGGGTCGGTCCGCAAGAGAAAGATAGCATATTCTACTGCTGAGTTTCATGACTCACTTTATATAAACAAGAAGGATATGTTATTGGCACAAATTCGTGCATGCGAACTACTATATAAATATACTATTGATATTTTTGACATTAACGTTCTCAAAAAAGAAATATCAGATTTGAAATTAATGCTTGATCTAATGGATTAGTTGTAAAAAATAACAATATTATTTCAATATTCGTTGTGACGTCGTATCCCGTAACTAATGTTGTCACTACACATTCCTTTATTTTATTTTCTATTCGATTTCGTCATGGTTCAATCAGAAGTTTGCAGGGGTAATCTCCTTATGAAAATTGCCAATATTACTGGAACAATTGACATTAAAGCTATTGTTAAAAATATTAGATTATATGAATCAGGTGAGGGGAACGAAGCAGCTAAATCTTTTATGAATACTTGATTTGTCTGCATGATGATTCCTGCAACAGCCGGTCCGACCGAGGCTCCAATAAGATTAAAAAGAACAGTCATTCCAAGAGATATTCCACTGAATCTCCGGGGTGTAGATTGTAGTATGATATCAAAACCACCGACTTGCATTAATGACAAACCTCCCGCGATTATAGCCAAGTTTGTAGAAACGACAATGCCATTTGAGTGAAAAAGGAAAAGGCTAAAAAATCCTATAGTACTCACTATACTTCCAATAATAGTTGGTTTCACATTACCCAATTTGGAAACGATAAAGCCCGAAGACGGAGCGAATAATAAAAATACAATCATGAACGGAAGTTGAATAGTTGCAGTCGTTATGACGTTTTCTCCAAATCCCAATGGCTCAGGGCTCCTTACTAATACAGGTATAGTTTGAAAAACTGTAAACATTGACAGAAAGGCAATAACAAGAACGATGTTAGCCGAAAGAATCACTTTATTCGTCATCAATTGGAAATTAACCAAGGGTGAATTTGATCGCTTTTCTATAAACACGAAAAGTACCAACGATGCAATGCCTACCCCCATGAACACATACAAATGAGGATTTTCAAAGCTTTGAGTCTGTGAATATGAGAGAATCAGTAAAAACGAAATTATCGTGACTGCTAGGGTTATTGTTCCTTTAATATCTATATTTTTAGAATTAGTAATTATATTTACCTCCTGAGCATCTTTTATTTTCTTATCTTTTGATGAAACAGGAATTTTCGACTCCGATGATTCAATAATATCTGTGGAATCTGGACTGTCATGAATATATCTCCTAATAACAAACCACAAGCCAATCGCAACAAATACGATTGAAAAGAATGTAGTTCGCCAGCCAAAATGCTCAATTATATTTGCTCCCAGGGCCAATCCAACCACAGAACCAGCTGCGAACATAGAGCTGAATACACCGACGCCTATCGCTAGCTTCTCTTTTGGAAATTGATCTCGTATAATACCAAAAGCAATTGGGAACATAGAGATGCCAATTCCTTGGATTACCCTGGCAACTACCAGAAATGTAATATTAGTTGAAAGTCCACCCAAACTAATACCAACGATATAAATGATCATAATAATCATTACCATTTTTTTTCTACCATAGACATCAGAAAGCTTACCTGCGACTGGAGTGGACACGGCACCAGCTATGAGATATGCCGAGAGAATCCATGATGAAGTATTATAACTGATATTAAATTCCTTAATAATATCAGGTATCGCAGGTAGTAACATTGTTTCTCCATACATTGCTATCAAAAGCGCCGAACCTAATATCGCTAGTGACATCCACGCTTTTTTAGGCACTTTTTGATTAAAGGCAGGCGATGGATTTGGTTTATTGTTACCATTTTGAGGGTGCGTCATTTCAAAATCAAGTCGTCTTATATCTTGGATTTACACTTCTTTTTAATGTATCGTGATATCATGGTAATGGTAATGGTGATATTTATTAGTGTTACAAAGTCTTAGAGAAAAATACATATGTGCGATAGCTTACGAACAAGTTGTTCCTTATAACGAGCTTCTTATACATGCTAACAACTTTGCATATCAATTTTGCGCACATTAAATTCGTAATATTCCCAAAATAATATTCAAATTTTGATGTTTTTATAATCAGAAGCAGATTTGGGATATTTTATTTTCATTTGTGTCAACGTATCTGTTATAATCTTTGCTACTGTCCAATTCCTAAACCATTTTTTATTAGCTGGAATTACATACCAGGGAGCCTGTTCCACGCTACAGTTGCTAATTGCGTCAGCATATGCGTGCATATACTCTTCCCATTTTTTTCGCTTTTTAATATCTTCTTTGTTGAATTTATATCGTTTTTCGGGGTCTGACAACCTGTCAGCAAGTCTTTTCTTTTGCTCTTGTTTACTTATGTGTAAGAAGAACTTTAATATTCTTACCTTATTTTCTGTAAGCATTATTTCAAATTGATTAATTTGATTAAATCTTTTGAAACACATAGATTCAGGTATCAAGTGATGGACACGAACCGCTACTATATCCTCATAATGAGAACGATTGAACACTCCTACAAAGCCGTTCCTAGGTACAACTTTATGGACTCGCCATAAAAAGTCATGTGCTAATTCTTCTGGCGTGGGCACCTTGAAAGACTGGACAGTGCAGCCAACTGGATTAAAAGCATTTACCACATGCCTTATTACTCCATCCTTACCTGACATGTCCATGCCTTGAAGAATAACTAAAAGTGATTTTTTATTTTCGATATAAAGTTTGTATTGCATTTCTGCCATTACTGATCTTAGCTTCTGCAGCTCGCCAATAATATCCTCCTGACTCTTGCCAAATGTGTTATCAGGATCAAAGTCAGAAAGATTCAAATCCTCTACAGGATGAATCAACAAGTCGCTAGTCCTTTTCAATATTTCTTTTCAGGGACCATCCACGTAATAAGAGTATCTCATGACCTCTTGGAAATTATGTCATCAAATGTTTCAATCTTTGGTAGATAATATTAACTAATTTAAGGTATACATGTTGCGGTCAGTCAAATCACTCATTATCGCCCCCTATGCTATGATGGCTTATTGGTAACGGTACTGTTCTTAATATGATCGACTAAATTCATTCGATAAATTCCTTGCAGCCACAATTAGGCCAAGAGCAAGTTGAGTTTTGCTCTCCAAGGTCATTCCTGTGACCAATCCGTTGGTGATGACAAAATGCACACAGATCATCTGCACTACTCATTACTGCTCTTTGTTCATAATAGGTTATATCACTTAATGACTTAAAGCCACAATCCTACTCCGAATTTCGTGCTGTCCCCAATATGAATCCTGAAGGCAGGTCACAGGATATTAAAAAATCATATAGATTTAATGTGTCTGATTAAAATACCAAGGGTTGTAGTTAGACAACAATGCTCATATCAACGATTTACGTCGATAAGTAAACTGGTGGGTCTATTCAATAGGTGGTTAACTGTAAGACCCACCAGTCATGAAACGGTGTTCTCTTGGTGCTTGACCTACAATGAATTTGCACAACAAAAGATAAAAGAATTGTAACATGTAGAGGTGCGAGGTTTGTCTGTATAAGATCAAACAACAAACAATATCCCTCCATCTGTTTCACTTTACCTCAGAGGAAAACGACTGAATTATAACAATATTCCCTTGAATTCAGATGCAATATATCATCCAAAAATGACGTTCTACATGGCCTGTCATTGTTTTGCGCAATCTAGAATCATCGACGTTGTGAATCGTGATTTAGATTGATTAACGTTGATCTTTTCAATTTGATTCTGTAAATACAAAAAATCTTCAGATTGTAGAAATTAGCTTATCTCAACATTGAAAAATTTGGATTCGATAGCATACTATCGTGCAATGAAATCTATCCTCCTAACACGATTTCGGGTGTGTATAGTTATATCTTTCTGATACCAAAATTTAGTTCAATGCCTCGTTTTTTAGAGTAACTATAAGTGAACGAATCATTAGGCATTATCGGAAAACTGGACAGCTGGTCCTGATTGCAATTAGGGCATCTATTATTTTTTGCCAAAATTTTCTGCAGGCAAACCTTGTTAAGACATGTTACAGTCCAGAAGCACTGATCACATAATAGAAATATCCTTTCATTATTCTTTGGATTTTGGGAGTTGCTCATAGTCGTTCTGTTAGATTCATTATTGGTAACTTTTTTTTGGCGATAATCAATCTTAATTATTTGAATATTCCAATCAAAAGTTAGAATACTAAACTGTGTTACTCAATTTAGAGTTTTCGGTTATTTTTGTTACTGGTTCTATCACATAGGCTAATAGCAATATGAAGACACATGAAGTATAGTTGTAGTCATATTGAGATTATATAGAAAAAAGCGACGTGGTCTACTCTATTTGTACATAGATAAATTCGTAAAGTGTAATATAAGATCTATCTATTAGGCCTACGAGTTTGGTATGTCTCTTAATTTGCTTCAGATGATAGAACGCAAACGAAGGTATGTCACTACATGGAAAGATAAGAATGCAGGCGGACAAAAACGAATAAGCTGAATTTTCTGCTGGGACCTAAGGTATCATGGATAAGCTAGCTGATACTCATAGGATTTTGTTAGTTTAATATTGTATTAAAAGGCTATAATTTTTGAATTGTCCTAGAGTATCAACATTGTCAACTGATTGCAATTATCCATAACTTGGCCATATCGCTAACCTCGATTATTCAACATATAACAAGATCTAGGTTGTTTATTAGAAGGTTAGATTGGCAGGGTAAAGCTAAATGTTGCGCCTCTGTTTGGATTATTTTCTGCCCATATCTTTCCTCCATGTGCTTCAACAATTCCCTTTGAAATGAATAACCCCAGTCCTGTTCCCATGTCAGACTTGGAGGCAAATTTTGTAAATAGTTTAGACAAGATTTCTGGATCTATGCCTGGTCCCGTATCTTTCACTCTTATGAGAAGAAAGTTTTGTCCGTTTCGTTTCTCTTTTTTGAGTACAACTTTTATTTTCCCTTCGTGGCTAAAACTCACAGCATTATCAAGGATATTGCAAATCACCTGCGTTATTCTGAGTTTGTCTAAGGTAGTCTCTACATCTTTTACTCCATTTTGAATTATTATCAATTCCTCCAAATTCTTGCTTTTGTTAACTGCATTTTTTTCTCTCAGGTTTTGGTTATAACTATCGACTATATCCCTTACGACTTTACCAGTATCAACAGTTTCTTTTGTTAGAATTAACGAATTGTTCTCTATGCGAGTTACATCCAACATGACTCTAGCGAGCCTCTCAAGCCTTCTTGCGTTCAATATTACTTCGTCAAGAAGACGTCTATGTTCCTGATTTTCAATCTTTGAGTAAAGTAATTCTGAAAAACCGATTATTGGTTGAACGGGATTTCGTAATTCATGGGCAGCAAAATTAATAAAGTCTTTCTCTAATATTTCCACCTCTTTCATCTTTTCAAAAAGTTCTGCCTGTCTCCAAAAGCTCTCAAAGATTGCCAAATAAGATGATATTATAGTAGGGCTAATTGAGTATGTGGCTAAGCCAACCGCGTCGTGAGATGTATTTTGCTTGTCGTCCTTTAATTCTAATATCAAACATTGCTTATTGTCTACTATGAGTATGGAGATCTTGGTCTCTAGACTGCTACTTATAGTTCTAATATCTATGTTAGGAACATTAGACTTTGTTTCTTCTATAAGCTGATCTGACCTGTCAGAGGATGGAAGTAACATTCTAATTCTTACTTTTTGTTTCTCAGAAGCATTTCTCAAGAGTGGTAATGCTCCCATTGCAATTTGTCGTTTAAGTGCATTTGAGGAGGAAAATAATACATTTATCTCTTTTCGCGCTGATTTTACCATATCCCAGCCACGGGCTATGGAATCTATCGGATTCCGAATTATTTCTATCTCTGCAATTCCAACCTTTTCTTCGATATCCTTAATTCGGTATCGTGCATCAACGCCTTCTTTCCATAATTGCTCAAACATCGAAGTAAAGTGTTTTATATAGGATCCTTCATTACTAGTCAATAGATTCTGTATCATTCCTCCACCAGCCATCTCTTCTACTGTAGCAATTAGTCCATGTTTACTAACCGCAAAATTAACGGGAGCTAAATTTTTAACATGTCTTATTTTAACTCCAAGTTTTAGAAACTTTTTGACTAGATTAATGCTATCTTTTTCAATTCTCATAATCCATCTAATTCCATCCCCTTCTCCTCTCTTCTGTTTTTCTAATACTTTCTTACATAATTCCAAAAAGCTGTTGTAAGTTAATTGCATCCCTCCATGGTTTGATACAACTGACAGACCGGAAGAAACCTCAGACAGATGAATGAAATGTTTCATAATCTCATCCTCGCTGTCCACTATCTTGGTCTCTGGGGCAACCTCACCATCCATTAATTGCTTAATTCTTTCTTCGGCTGGAATGGATTTACTCCATAGAGTATCAAACATACATTGTCCGTGTTCTACAATTTGATCCGTGTCGCTGTAAATGTGCTCTGATGCTATAGCTTCACTTTTCTCTTGAATCAAAGGAGCAAGATATTCTTTCTCGCTTATCATGAAATTGGTCTTGACCCCATCTAAATGTCTCAATTCATGAACGATACCTAATAGCTCCTTACAGTCTTCAAAATTATGATGATTGATCTCAGTGATATACCTAAGCTTTATACCTCTTCTCTTGGCAGCTAAAAATGCATCCTTGATTGGTTTCAAGGAAACGGCCAATGAAGGTCTAGTATAAGTCATACAACTGTCAATACTAGTATCTGCGTTAAGGAAAATACCAACTTCAGTATTTATCGCATTGCCTTTTCCAAAGATAATTCGTGTTGTAGGGGCCAACTTTTATTTTCACTTACCTTAATTTCAATAGCTTCGGCTATACTCCATCAATGTGTCTATTTGCCTGTTGTTTAACGCTATTAATTAGCACACTCGGGTTTACCGGCTTGATAATGAATTGGCTTAGCTTTACTTCAGGCAGTAACGTAGTTATTTCCTGAGCAATGTCGAGAGCGGTTACAAATATTACTCGAAGGTTTGGATCAAGGGACTTTAATTGTTGGTATAGCTCAAATCCATTCAAACTAGACATCCTAATATCGGTAATGACCAAATCATAGTGACCATAATCTGATTCTATAAAGTGTGCCAGAGCTTTTTCTGGATCAGTAAATGGTTCAACAACCATTCCTGCCGATTTCAGATATTGTGTAAACAGGAATGAGATGGATGGATCATCATCTACTAGCATTATTCTTAAGACCTTGGGCGCAGAACTTGCTTCAACTAGAGAATCAGTTCTTGCTGACAGCCCTAACTTTCTATTGATGGATATTTCAGTAGGTGATTTGAGCAAGTATACTGGATATGAATATCTGTTCTCTTTCCAAGATAGTTCTTTTATTTCTTGAAAGTGGTAGCGCCTTGCAAGTCTTGGAAAAGAATTTATGATCCGCCACAAGTCAGCTCCTATAGCTATACCATTTGGTGGTGCCCTTCTATTCATTTTGGCGCAAAAGTTTATGGTAGGTCCAAACAGATCATAAGAGTTATTTATTTCACCAGACATTGCTACTTCTAATTTGCCATAATCTGCACTGATTCTATATGAAATATCGGGAAGTAATTCTTTATGAAGATTAGCGTTTATGACCTGACGAGATGATACCATTTTAAGTAAGCACTCTAATGCCTGCTTGAATGGTTCAATATTCTCAACTGTTGATGTTTGAGGAAAGAAAAATATTACGCCATCTCCTACAGTCTTTAATATTCTTCCGCCATAATGTTTGATAATATCTGCAATTTCGTTGATAAATACTGTATAGAATTTCTTAATTTTGCCAGAGTAATATAGCTTTGAAGTAATTTGTGTAGAACCAACTATGTCTATAATTGAAATACAATAGCATTCTGACCTGTTTGAAAAAACCACTTCATTTCGCTTCAAATCAAGTTCAGGGTTCTTTGAATGATAGTCTCCCTTTCCTATAATACAATGACGCAGTGGAGACATCCTAGTGACATATCCCTTACTCCCATGTATCCCGTCACTTATCTCCATGAGTAATACTTTGAATTTCTAGCCTATAGTTCATCGTAAAGAGTCAAGCTTATTTCTATTCAAAATAGCTTATTAGTTCAGTTCAGATACCTATTCCACAAAATGAAAAATCAGATATTATTCTGATAGAGTATGAAATAAAAAATGATAGATTAATTTCAAATCTATCAGGTATTAACCTATTGTCGTGTGTGTCCTTGTACTTCTTCTCTGGCTGAAAAATCTCTTAAGCTGTCTTTTGCAACATTTTCAAATGACTTTGCGACATTAGAATTTAGTCGTGAAAATTCTTTTGCATTGTCTCTTGTGTGCTGCATTGAAGTTTTCCAAACATCCATAGTTGCAAATAGTGCGTTATTTGCTAGTCTGGTTGAGGCTATAGTACTTTCGGTAACATTGCTTACTGCTCTTGCATAATTCTCTGTGACTCTATTTGGAGAAGTCCAATATGACCAGTATGAATTTTGCACATTTTCCACGTATGGAATCCATAAGGATTGCATTGAATGAATAATTTCCTTTTGAGAATCTAGAAAATTATCTGCAATATCTTTTGTCGCTTGAATTGTCTCTTCTTGATATTCGTTAACCGCTTTTGTAAATCTTGGAATTTCCTTTATTGCCTCATCCGTTGTTCTTTTAACAGTAGATCTTGTTTCGTCCAAAGTGATGTTGAAGATTTCTCTACTTTTTTCCTTGCTTGTAGACATGTAATATGATCCGCACAAAATACTATATATATCTTGGTATTAATTGGTATTAAAAGCCATATAAACCCACATTATGACCTTTGTTTCTCAACAAGGTGGTTTTGTTTCACTCCTGAAATATAGCGCTATATTTCATGTTTTAGAGTTCAAAAAGCTACTAAACATCGTTAAAAAAATAAGGATTCTGGATAGTACTTGTAGTACACTTTGAAAGGAGTAAATTTATTCTAATCTTTGTCTAGTGTACATTGATAATGAATAACCTGCAAAAAATCATCTTAGTTTCACTTATCACTATTTCTGGAGTTTCTTGGTTCCTATCCATAAATCAACCAGAAATGATGAACATCATGAAAAGCTATAATCCACTATTGATAGTCCTATTTATCGTAAGTTGGACTTTTGGAATGGCAGCAATGATGTTTCCCGCAATAGTACCAATGGTTTTACTTTATAGTAAGCTCCTTACAAATAGACAGTCAGATTCAGATTCCTCAACAGAAACTCTTCAACCAAGACTATCAACATTTAAAGTCGGGCTTTTTGTTGGGATGTATCTCGCGATCTGGTCCATAACGGGATTGGCATTACTTTTGGCTTGGTCCATTCCTATGAATAGTATCGTTATGTTTCAAGACGCTAAAAGCCTTGGTATCATATTTGGCAGTATTCTAATTGTGTCGGGAATATATCAGTTCACATCTTTAAAGAACACATGTATTGGATACTGTGAATCTCCATTGTCTTTTTTCATGCGGAGATGGAACAACGGAATAACAGGTGCAATCAAAATGGGAGTATACCATGGACTTTATTGTCTAGGGTGCTGTTGGCCTTATTTTCTAATCATGTTATCGCTGGGATGGATGAATATCACATGGATGAGTGTATTTGCCGCAATAATTTTTGGAGAAAAAATTTGGCCCAGGGGCATTTGGATTGCAAGGTGTGTTGGAATCGTTCTCATTATCTTAGGAATATTGAGCAGTCTGGGGTTAATAATATTATATGATGGTATGATTCCTATGAATACTCAGTCAGAAGATAATATGGTCATGTAAACTAGAACAAATCTAAAATCCGTGAAAGCATCATACCAAGAACCTCAGTAGCTACAGTAGCAAATACTCAATTTAGATCGTCGATTATAATCAAAATCTTGCATCTACGCAAACTACAAGGTGAAAGCATGCAAGTGTCGTAAAGTTACTGAAAAAGGTATAGAAACAGTTTATTAGTACCGTTTTATACTTTCAGCATTATATTACAATTAGAATAAGACAGATCAATATGTTTGGAAACATGACATGAATTGAATTTGCAGTTACCTGTAATTGGTTACGTACCAAAGTGTCTATAGAAATCAAAATGCAACAAAATTCAAATGCCTGGTGTGGAATCTGCCAGACGCTTATCTTAATTTTTCAATATCTGTTGGTTCCCGCAAAGAATTTAACATATACAACATCTTTTTTATATACCTCTCCTTTGATGGAACCATGACTAACTGCCTTCTATAATATTCAATGAGGTGCTCAATAAGACAAGTAGATTCCTGTTTGTTTACTCCAGATAAATTGGTTAGTATCATACCATACCAGTACTGGACCAACGCATCGTCGCCTCCTTTTGAAACTATATCTAGTATAAACGAAAAGTTAGAATGACATTTTCTACACAGTCCGTCGTGTACATCTATGTATTTTTTTTCCACTACATGACCGCATTTGGCTTTTATCACTATTTCATATATTATGGACAAGCCATATTAATGCTCTCAAAGAACAGATGTAAAATGATATTTCCTCACGTGTATGATAGGTTCGCTCAGAAATTAATTAAAAAATTGAGTTTCTTTCGTAATACTTTCTAATCATCCCTCTCAATTTGTCTGTCCTATTTTAGTAAATTATTATTACGAGTTACAAAATTAATGGTTTTATCTCTATTGCCGAATTGAATGTATATATTATAATATGATCAAAGCGGAGGGGTACTGGAACTATGGGCACTTCTTTCAATACCGCAGAACAAGTGCTATATGTTGACTTTTCTTCATCGGCTTTGGCTGGCGGATACAAATACAATCCCAGCTTCTCACTCTCTTGACTCAGCTGAGAAAAACTCAACTTGCAAACAATTTTTTTGAATTTTTAGAAATAAATTAATCGCTTATCTTTATTTTTTTTGCACCAATGTCATGAACTAGGAAAAAATCTTCAGCCATCTGTATGATATCTCCCGGAGCAATCTTACTATGACTCCGTTTTTTTCTCAGGGCTATCCCAAATGGTTTTTGTATCTCTGCATTAAATTTAAGCCAAATCCTCCCAACATTCAGAATGTTCTTAAATTCGCATTCCCAGACTAGATCATATATAGTATCAAGTGCCTGTCGGCTCAGTCTATTGTCTCTTAGTATTCTGGCTTGAACATCAGGTTCCCTGCAGAAATAGACTCTTACTTTCATAAAGTTGCTTTTAATTTATTACGGACAAATAATAATCTCACCAATTTATTTTCTTAATTATGAAAATCAACTCAGGCATGCAATCATTCACCCTGAATACCCAAAAGTTCCTATTTCATTATGATGCCCTGAGCCTAAATCTCATGGTCATATGGACAATATATTAAAATACAATATATGTCATATAATAGAACAGAAAAAAGGCAATACATTTGAAAAAAAATCCTCATAGTTCAAGTGAAGATCAAAATACCGACCCTAATGAACCTCCTGACGACAATAATCAGTTACACAGGTGTGAAACAATAGAAGATGGGACAGAAGCATTCATGCAGTGGATGGGGTCGCCTGATAAGAAATCCCTTAATTCAGATAACGCGCTTGTATTAATTAAATTTGTTAATGATGAGCACACTGTGCTTTATGACACATCCTTAGCAAAGGAAGTTGAGGTAAAGTTATCATCTGGTATACCATTTTGTAACTATTGTAGATCTGATGATTGCGCACATGTCGGGTTTACTATCTGTGTTGAACAACTAGGCAGGCATAGACGTGATGGTAGGGAAGAAACGATAGAAGAGATTGTTGATAGCTAAACTATAAAGAATTCAAAATGCAACCTTGAGTTTACAATTTATTTCTTTTTAATCAGATTCAAGTGCTTTATCCCCACTTCCTCTATTCTCTACAGCTTTCCATCCTATCTTTATCAAATACGGTGTAAGGAAGGTTGTAATTATGGTCATAGCTCCTACCATTGGCAGCACAAATGAACTCGTAGTTCCCACGTCGGCTCCTCCTTTAGCTACTACTAGCGCCAGTTCTCCTCCAGATGATGAAAGTCCAAAGGCGGCTTTCAGTGACGCTTTGGCAGGGTAACCTTGTGATCTAGAAGAGATATAAACAGTCAGGAATTTGGCCCCTATGGATATTGCTATTAGCATAAGTGCTGGTAGTATGAAACTTGGTATCCTTGTAATGTCCATCAGGGCACCAATGGAAACAAAAAAGATTGCACCAAACATGTCTTTAAGAGGAGTGGTTAACACTCGGGTAACTGAATGAACCTTTGATTCTGCAATCAAAACCCCCGCAAAGAAAGCCCCTGTAGCCACAGATATGCCAATCTCAAACGCCATGAATGAGAGACCAAAAGCTACTCCAAGAATTGCAACAACTAGGACATCGTGTTGATTGGTTTTCCCAATTAGATTTAGAAATCTGGGTACTGTTTTTGAACCTATAAACAGAGCACCTCCGATAAATGCAAGCACAGTACCGATAGACACGACTAATTCCATACCGGATAGGCCACCGGCAGATGAGACAGATTGTAAGATAGCTAACATAGATATGATTATGATATCTTCGATTACTGCAACACCGAGAATTATAGTCGAAGCTTCATCTTTTATCATACCAAGCTCATCTAAAATACGCATTACAATTACCGTACTAGTTACAGAAATGGCCAAAGCTAAGAAAAGGCTATCGGCCATAGAGTATTTCGCTACCTGACATACAATAAAACCTAGAGCAAATGTGCCTAATGCCTCACTAAAGGCTATGACCAATGCTTTCTTACCAATCCTTCTTAGTTTTTCTATAGGAAATTCCATACCCACCACAAACAGTAGCAAGATAACTCCTATTTCCGCAAACAGATTTAGAACATCAAAATTGCCGATTAAACTGAACGGTGGGGTAAACGGTCCTATTATCATACCGGCAATGATATAACCTATTACCATCGGTTGCTTAAGTTTGTAAGAAACCATTGCCATTACAGATGCAACAATCATGATAACAGTAAAATCCTGCAAAATTGGGCCAATTTCAATAACCATCCTACACCATCTTCCAATATCCTTTAGGCACGTGATTATAAATATCTTAAAATTCTGAATAAAAAATTATTGACAACAAGCATTGAACTTATAATACGGACAGATTTCTACTATATTAGCATAATAGACATTACCATAATAGAGACTAAATATGTACACTAGGGCAGACCTAGGATTACTCAGATTTGTTCCAAACAAGGCATGGGACCTGGGCGGTATTCAACGCAATGGATTCCCATTTTCATGATGCATATCTGGTAGAAATTCAAAATCTATAAATACGAAATTAAAAACAATAAAAATCTGTTTTTATTTTTCTCATCCATCTTCAAAGTTTACCTTTCTATGAGCGCCATCACAGAATGGCTTATTCTCAGAAGCTCCACAACGACAGAGAGTATAATGTTCTTTCGACGCTCCTTGCCCAAATTGAATATCTTCACCAAATAGTTCAATTCCTCCAGTAATATGGTAAGGTCCGTTTTTTAACACCGTAACATTGGGATTTCTTTGTTCCTTCGGATCTCTGTATTCAACGCCATCAATGGAGTAACTTAATGCGCCAGACGGACATTTTCTCACAGTGTTTATTATATCGTCCATTTTGGCACCGTCAGGGTCGATCCAAGGTCTGGATCCTAATTTAAATACAGAAGAAAGATTATTAACACACTCTGCTGCATGGGAACAGATTTTTCTGTTATCATGGATTGTAATCTCTTTTCCAGGATAGTCACGCCTAATATCCTTAATAACGATCCTATTGGGGTTATCGTTCTTATCTGCGGTCTTATTCTCACTTGAAAATCCTATTATACTGTGTGTTCCATCGCAAAATGGCTTGTTCTTTGATCCCCCACAGCGACATAATGCCACTCCTGCAATTGTACCTAGAGGCTCTCCTTTAGAATCTAAAAGATTATTGACTATTTTTGGCTGGAGATCGTTTATCAGATAATACGGGCCGTTGGGCAGTGGTTTAATAATTGGTTTCACATTCGCGCCCCATAATTGTTGGTTTCAACGCCTGAGTGTCCTCAATTGGTTACTCTGAGTAATAAGTATGCTATCTGATAAAAAGTTCATCAACATAACACCACTTCCACTTTTCACCGGGTTCAAAGGATCTTATGATTGGATGACCTGTAGATTTAAAATGCTTTGTTCCATGTTTATTTAAAGAAGAATCACAGCAACCCACATGGCCACACGTCAGACATAGGCGTAAGTGAACCCAATCAGATCCGATTTTCTCGCATTCTTCACATCCTTTAGTATTTCCCTTTGAATCTTGATTAGCTTTATCCATATGCTCACATGAATCAGCAACCTTGTTATTCATTTTACATCATAACATTATCAACGGGACAATATTTAACTATTCAATGGTTTAAACCAAACAATTTATAGTAAGTTAATTCAAAATTTAAAATTTCTAGTTTCTTTATATAGAGAACTTCGAGTATAAAATCTGCCCTATTGAAGTTTAGTTATCTTGTATAAATTGGCTCCATCGTCCTCTGATGAAAGAACATATAGGTAACCATCGGGTCCAATTTTCAAGTCTGTAATTCTGCCAAATCCTTTCGCAAACATGACATCATTCAGTTCTGAGAAATCCTCTACGATATTATCCTCCAGCGGTCCTTGAAGTTGTAAACTCGATCTATTTTCACTGAGATCAAAATGATAAGGCCGACTATCAAAGTTGCTGCTGTTAAGATTAATGATATAACAGTCCATTTGGAGAGGTCGTGTCGATAGCTCATTTCTTGGTCTGACTTTCAAGTTTGGTCATCGCATGACGTGGAACGTGGTACAAGTACTACTTACATCTACCGACTCTTAAACTAGCGTATCTCCAAGTCTCCAGTAAGTCATGAATAATATCGTTCATATCGTCCGCATCGTCCGCAACTGTATTTTGAGCGTGATTTTGGTCATTATTTGCGGACGATATATTATCAGTATTGTCTGCATATCGTCCAATATCGTCCGCAATATCGTCCGCATTTTCAGCCACATTTGAGCATGATTTTTGGTCCGCGGACGATGAGAACGATGCGGACGATATATTTCGGATCTTTATCTTCCTTCTTCTTTCATGACCTTCCTGATAATGAATTATTTGCAGGCCTTTTTCCTTCAAGGTAGGCGCTAATTCGTTTAAACGCCTACCTTAGACACCCAATTAGGTGTGAAGATAACAATCGATACTAATTATCAGAATTAGATAATCTTATAACCAATTCTCAGGATATTATGGAATTTTCAAATTAGATACATATAATATTTATAGCGAAACCTACTAGGTAGTTAGGATTTAAGAATCAAATGCTTCAATTAAAAAGAGCCAAAATTAATCCGATTATGGTTCCTGATCCATCAAATTGGTGGGAATCAAAGGCAGTGTTTAATTGCTCGGTTCTCAATGATGGTAAAAATATACACATGCTCTACAGAGCAATTGGAGAATACGAGGATTATGTATCCAGGATTGGTTATGCCTCAAGTAATGATGGCCTGTCTTTCATAAGACGTAAGGAACCATCGATGTATCCAGAGATGAAATACGAAAGTTTTGGTATTGAAGATCCACGTTTAACGATTATTGATGGTGAAAACTATGTAACGTATGTTGTACTCTCAAATTACGTCAGAAATAATCCATCAGTATCATCAGCACTTGCAAGGACAAATGATTTTTTTAACTATGAAAAACTTGGCATAATAACCGTCGAGGGATCACAAGATAAAGATGTTGTTCTTTTTCCAAAATCTGATGGCGATTGTGAACTTGGAAAATACATGATACTTCACAGGCCAAGCAGTTGGATAGGTCCAGAATACAATACAGATAGACCCAGCATATGGATCGCAGAAGGTGATTCGGTCACCAATTTTGTGAAGCACTCGTTGCTCATTAAACCAGAACAAAGTTGGGAGGCGTTAAAGGTAGGAACTGGTGTCCCGCCCCTTAGGACAAAAAAGGGATGGCTTGTAATTTATCATGGAGTTAGTTCGGAGCATGTTTACAGTGCTGGGGCCTTTTTACTAGATATAAAAGATCCAAATAAAATTCTGGGAAGAACAAAAAGCCCACTACTTGCTCCAAAAGAAGACTATGAGTTAAAAGGTGATGTCAACAATGTCGTATTTCCTAGCGGAGCCTGTGTTTTGGACAACAGGTTATTCGTATATTACGGTGCTGCAGATAAGGTTTGTTGTCTTGCCACGGTTGATTTGCAAGAAATAATAGATTATTTATTATCCGACGCATGTGCAATTGGACTTGATAAGTAATGGCCCTAAAGTTGACAATTCCCTACCAAGATCAAGAAGTAATTTTGCTAACGAATTGAATCAACCGAAATGAGATTATTTTTGTACGTTGCATAACAATATTTTATAGTTAAGATTACTTTTTGAGTTTTCAAGAAACTATGACTGGATCAACCTACAGCTACTTTCCTGAATTAAACGGTCTATTAGTTAAATTGAGAAAACTCTCAATTGACGACGCCAAGGATATTAGTCAGTTAGTAACTCCTAATGTATCCAAATCTTTATGGAAAGGCCCTTTTCCCTACACTCTAGAAGATGCTCTAAATTTTATCGATTCAAGTCATAAAGATTTTACGTCACTCAAGGGTCTAAATTTTGCGATAGAGTACAAGAATAATACTAATGATCCTATTCGTTTAGTTGGGATAATAGGTCTAAAGGATTTAGATATTGCCAAGAAGAAAGGAAATTTAGGGTACTGGATTGGAGAACGATACTGGAGCAAAGGTATAGGAACTGAGTCTGTTGCCTTAGTTATCAATTTTGCGTTCTCTGTTCTAGGATTAGAAGAAGTGTGGGCATACGTGTATTCTGAAAACAAAGCTTCGATACGAGTTTTAGAGAAGAATGGGATGACAAAGAAAGGCGACATGATGAAGTATAATCAGATGCCTGGCAATCATAAATCTACAATTAAGTATCTGATACAAACGCGACATTTAAGAGACGAGTCAGAATCCTGAATAGTATCAAGAAATTACCAATATAAATTAAATTCCCATACTTGCTGAAATTATGGATGTTGTAGGGTTTTAATTTCAATAGAAATATCAGAATTCGTCGTAGCAAGAACCTATTTGGATATTTTAACTCTCCCAAAATATGACTTTACTTGCGGTCTGTACATGTAGTAAAGGATTATTCCACTAATAATTAATGTAGGAATGCTTGTTATGTAAGTACCCATTATTGCCACAATACTAAATACTACAGATATTATAGCAAGAATTACAGTGATCAACCAGGCCCAACCTTTACCAGTAAACAAGCCCCAAGCTAACCCAAACCACGCAATTCCTAGCGCGATTGCTGCAGATGAAACGATATAGACTATATTTATTATTGCTCTAGTTAGGGTGTGACCGAATTCAGGACTTAACTGATTTGTACTTGTAAGGTTAGACATTTCGCTAGTGAGTTGTGAAGTTATTATGTCTGGAACAAGATATATAGTAAAAACAGCTCCAACTATAAGGATAATTCCGCTAACTACAGCTAGTACGGCCACTATGGTAACACCAGAAGGGCGGTTTTTTTCCATCTTCTTTTGCTATCACGAGTGTACGAATGCTATGATAAATAGTTTTAGGTAACATGAAACTTGATTGACTCCCATTCCAAGGATTTAGATAAATTTCAAAATCATGCCTATCGTAAAAATTAGAGCATATCTGCCCAAGGTTCTTTCTCGTAATATATGTCGGAACGGTTTAATTAAAATCAATTCACAACTTTTCTAGCATTAAATATTTGACACATAAACATTGCAAAATAACCAATACGATACTAAATACAGCACTGATAGCTGGAATCCAAATTTCAACTACCACATTTTCTGCTGAAATTATTTTTTTGAGTAATTTAGTATGCCTAAAAACTGTACTGTCGATCCGTATCATGTTAACGGTTAAAAAATAGGATTTAAAATTAAGACCAGATCATTAATCTTTTGTTTCTCTTAGAAATTGAAACTACAAATTATGGAGACTTCTAGTTCATCCATCATGACTCTTCCTCATCTTGTTCCGCATCTTGTAATTCGTGGACCTCGTCTTTGATTTCTTCCATTTCGCCTTCTTTTACTTCATTTTCGGATTTCTCAGCCTTGAAGTGATTATTAAGAACAATCAAGAATAAAATTACTTCAAAGTTGCAGTCTCTATTGATCAAGGGTGATATTAGCAAGAATCTAGAACCCTGCCACTACCCTCCCATATGATAGGATTACACAGCCTCCGACTCGCTTATCCCATATCAGCCATCTCAAGTTCTAAAATTATGAAATCTAGAAAGTTTACCTTTACAAGTAGTTCCTATTTTGTCCTTTTTGTAATGTGATTCCTGTATTATATTTCGGAAGGATTATTTTGGTATCAATCTTGGTTATAGTATGGAATAAATTACTTAAATTTATCTTGTAATAATAATGCCTGAAATGACTAAAGATGAAATCAAAAATTTTCTCTTGCAAGGAACTTTTACTGGTAAATTAGGAACGATTAACAAGGACGGGACATCGCATGTTGTGCCAATATGGTATATCCTGGATGAAGAGGAAAATGTTATTTTTAATACCGGAGACAAATCAGTAAAGGCAAAAAATATTGCCCGTGACAATCGCGTACGTTTATGTGTTGATGATCAAGTTCCGCTTTTTTCGTTTGTTACTATTGATGGTATAGCTGAAATAATTAGTAATGACCCAAACGAAGTTTTTAAATGGGCCAAGATAATTGCTGCAAGGTATGTTGGTCAAGAAAAGTCAGAAATTTATGGTAGGAGAAATAGTGCAGGAGGAGAACTATTGATAAAAATCAAGCCGATCAGAGTTATTGGTCAAAAGGATATAGCAGGATGGTAACCGATTAATCTGAAAATAAATCAACCTATAAGAAAAAAATTTTATGGTAGAATAAATTCATTATTTTTGCAGAGCAATTAATCTGAACCTTACATTGTTTGGAAAGATGACTTTTGGGCATTATTACTCAAGTCTTTTAGTGCTTTGGTAACTAGCAAACATTCAGTAGCAGTTATTAAATCAGATTTCTGTTTATTTACAGCAAACAATCCACGATCTAGGATGTTATCAATAAGCTGTTGGGCGAGATCTGGATTACCCAAGAGAAGATTCCTAATCGTATCTTCAAGTTCGTTGATTTTACTATTATTGTGAGGCATTCGAAGATAAAATCAAGTTTGGCACTTAAGTCTGTTATGCTTCGCCAGCTCTGAGTACAAGGAAATATTCAGAAACTTGAGTCAAAATCTTGTCCTTAAAAGGAATAGAAGGTTGTCTCGGCTGTAATTTGGAAAAAAGGAACGAAGACAAGCCTTATATCTAAAAACTCCTTGTTGATGATAGATATTAAATGACTATGAGCAACTCTCAAAATTGGAGACTTGAGGGCGACTACTTTGAAGGCTGCAATTGTGACTCAATTTGTCCATGCATATTTCTACAAGATCCTGATAAGGGGCACTGCAATGTAGTTGTTGCCTGGCATATAGAAAAAGGTCACTATGATAGTATCCAACTTGAAGGATTAAATGTAGTCGCAGTATTCGTGGCTCCTGGCAATATGTTCACAGGACCCAAAATGAAGGCAGCTTTCTACATAGATAAACGTTCTAGTGAAGAGCAGGTTGATGCTTTATCCAAAATATTTTCAGGCCAATCAGGCGGGTTCTTCGCTGCAGCAGCTAATCTCATAGGTGAGGTCCTAGGGATAAAGACTGCTCCTATAACCTTTGAAATGCAAGGAAGACGTCGCAGGCTACGCATCCCAGAATTCATGGAATTAGAGATTGAAGCAATAAAGGGTAACAATACTGATATTGATAGTTTGGTAACAAATCCTTCATTTACCGTAGCACCCGGATATGATCCCATCATAGCTCGCTCAAGTAAAAATACCTATAGGGATCTTGGTTTTGAATGGGACTCGTCTGGTAAAAATGGGTTCTATTCTAAGTTCAAGTATGATCCCTAAATCTGTGGGCCTGAGTAAGTCAAATTCAAAAAGATGACATTACCAAGTATTGAACTAGTAATTCTGCCTTATTTTCTATAGATTAATTTAGGATGTGTTTTATATTCTATCTATCGCACAGTTAGAACCGGACAATGAGCAAGCCTTACTACATCGGAGGTAACACTGCCGAGCACAAAGCTCCTAAGTTTGGATCTCCCTCTTGGAACTACTACAATTAAATCTATGTGCTTATCCTTGGCGTAACTTACAATTGCGTCAGAAATTTTGATTGAGGCAATAATTTCGGTTTTAATTTTTACAATATCTTCTGTATCACTGTGTTTGTATATTTTTTCAGAAATCTTGCCAAGATATGTTTCTGCTTGCTTCTTGAAATGAATTACATGGCTTGGAAGGTTTACTGTGTCCAAATTGGACTGTGTACGAACTACATAAAGGACCACCAATATTGCGTTATAGTCTTGAGCAATTCTGGTTGCATAATCCACCGCTTTATCTGCCGATTTACTAGATTCGTGTATGGCAACAAGAATTTTGGAAAATGTTTTCCTTTTGACTTCTATATTCATTTTTAATTCCAATTTTACATTACTGGTGCTATTTAAAAAGGAATTCTCCGAATATTCTAATTAACAATAAGGAAACTAAATACAAACCAGCATCACCAATTATGGCTCTCCATACAACCAGCATTTTAATTCGATGTTACTCAAATATCTACAACTCAAAAGGCAAATAATATTGTCTATGCATGTACATATTTTACTTCGTACTATCTTAGCAAGGCGGTAAGTCATTGAACGAAACCAAGCTAAAGGATTTGTTCGTTAGCTCCCTGGAGTCGGGCCGTATTTTAAATATTAATGGCGATTCAATGTCATTTGTAAATCCCGGAGACGAAATAAGATTAAAGAATGAAGCTTACTTTGGTCTCCTTGGCTAAGATTGGTTCGAATTTTCAATACAATTCTAGATTTGCTAAAG
>Ga0075320_1000004_pt1 | contig 38016 bp, 51 predicted proteins | sample MayberryNE_TuleC_2_FD_120049 | JGI IMG/M metagenome (GOLD analysis project Ga0075320, IMG submission 120049) | Natural and restored wetland microbial communities from the San Francisco Bay, California, USA, that impact long-term carbon... | ecosystem: Environmental > Terrestrial > Soil >... | reverse complement strand
TATTTCTGTAGAAAATGGCAAAAAAAATACATAAGGGGGTGTTTGGTGTTAAACGAAGGTAACAAGGGTTAGGCGATGGGTCGACCGGGTAAAACCATTAAAGAAAAAAAGTTGAGTGGAACGCGCCGAATCGATCGCGAGAAAAAAAAGGCGAAAAAGAAACCGGCTTCTTCTTGTTTCACGCCAGCTCCAAAAACCCTTACTCCATATGCATGTGGGATATGGGACGATTTCGGCACCGAGTTGAACAAGCAGGGATTGTTGCAGAGCGTAGCGAGTTTCAAGCTTCTAGAGCTGTATTGCGAACAGGCCGAAATCGTCAATTCCTGTGAGAACGCAATCAAGAAAGCCGGTGGCCTGGAAAAATATCTCCAAGGAAAGAATTCACAGACAAGCCCGGAACTCGCGGCAGCGCAAAAAGCACGAACCGCGATGCAGGGGATACTCTCCCGGCTCGAGCGAAATAAAGGGAAACAAAATGCACCGGGAACCACTCCGAAAGAGATGCTTCAGGAGTTGATCAATTCGGATTATAGCGGAACAACGCGCGAAGAACTCGAAGAGCTTCATAACATGGCCGAGGAACTCGCAAAGAATATCCAAATGGAGACGATGCTTAAGTGAAAAAATGGCTGATAATAATCCTTCTGTTGGTAATTATGCCTGACGCATACACCGCGAATCAATATTGCGAGGATGTTCTATCCGGCAAACAGATCGTCTGCAAATGGGTACGGCTCGCGGTCGAACGCCATATTAAGGATCTCGGACGACAGAACATGCACGACTTCCCCTATTATTTCGATGAAAAAGCCGCGAAACGGATCATCGATTTCAAGCAATCACTCAAACACATCAAAGGCGAATGGGCGAACGCTGCGAGAAAAGAGAGCACGTTCATAAAGCTCGAGCCCTGGCAGCAGTTCAAGGACTGGGTGTTGTTTGGCTGGAAGCGCATGGATGGATTTCGGCGGTTTAAAATCGCATATATCACAGTTGCACGAAAAAACGGGAAGACGACGGATGCTGCCGGAACTGGTAATTATTGTGTATGGGCGGACGATCCACGAGAATTCGGCGCCGAAGGATATTGCGTCGCGACGATAAAAGACCAGGCAAAGATAGCATGGAAAGATGCATTCGATCAGGTACTCACAAATCCAGCCTTGTCAAAACGAATCGAGCCGAAAGTATTTAAAAAGACGACGAACACTATGTACATGGTGAAAACATCGTCGAAGTTCACGTTCCTCGGTAAGGATTCAAAAACACAGGATGGTCTCAATCCCCATTTTGGTAATATTGACGAATATCATGCGCATAAAGATGACGGGATGCTTGAGATTATTTCGAGTGGAATGGGGGCACGCCAGCAACCGCTTATTTATATCACTACGACGGCGGGCTTCGATCTCGGTTCTCCATGCAGGGTCGAGCAAGAAAAAGCCGAAAAGGTTCTCGAAGGATCGATCGTCGACGAGACCTATTTCGCCCTGATCTATACACTTGATGAGGGTGACGATTGGACGAATCCGAAAGTATGGATCAAGGCGAATCCAAACCTTGGGGTCAGTGTTTATCCGCGCTCCATTGAGGACGCGATAAAGAAAGCGATCGACATCCCGTCGAAGCAGAACGGCGTCAAGACGAAGAATCTGAATGTCTGGACCCAGGCACAGACGCGGTGGATTACGCACGAGCGATGGATTCGAAATTGCGGTACATTCGATGTGAACGAGCTCCTGGGGCGGATTTGTTATGGAGGGATAGACCTTTCATCGAAACTTGACCTCTCAGCGTATGCGCTCTGTTTTCCTCCTATCACGACTGGCGAGAAATACAAGCTCCTGCTTCGGTATTTCCTTCCGGAAGACGACATCATTCAGCGAGGATTACGAGATCGGATTGATTATAAAGGATGGGCAGAAAAAGGTTTAATCAGACTTACACCCGGGAATGTCATCGATTACGACTATATCGAAGACGCGATCCGCGAGGATTCACGAAAATATAAGATCAAGGAAATAGCATTCGATCCATGGAACGCCACATTCATTGAGAATCACATCCAATATATGGGAATAAATGTTTGTGAAATACCTCAGAAATTCTGCGCGAACGGGATGCCTACTCCCACAAAAGAATTCGAAGCTGCCATCTATAGATCGGATCTCGCTACGAATAACGATCCAATTCTTACATGGATGATCTCGTGTACGGAATTGAAATACGACCGACAAAATAATTTCATGCCTATGAAACCAGCGCGGGATAAGGCCGGGAAACGGATCGATGGAGTCGTCGCCTCAATCATGTCGTATTATCGTTCAATCACGACAGATCACAACTACGCTCAAGTGGAGATATTCGCGTCATGAAGCTGATGGACCGTGTCCGCACAGCATTTAAACTCATCACTACAAGGGGATTCGAGGATTACGACGATGCGAAATACCGGGAGTATTTGAACGGCCCGCTTCCCAAATCAGGTGTATATGTTAATCAGAATAGCGTGATGACTTTATCGGCAATTTTCTGCGGTTTAAATGTCATCGCTGGTATCGTGGCGAGTCTACCGAAGGGGATTTACCGGAGATTGCGTGACGGAGGTGCGGAAAAAGCCGTCGACCATCCGCTATATGACCGACTCAGAAACAAACCGAATAGTTTTATGACCTCGTGGGATTGGGTATTTTGCCAGGTTCTACACAAATATCTCTGGGGAAATTGGTATACCTGGATCGTGAGGCCGACATATTCAAGCGTCGAATTGCTCCCTTTACTCCCAGACGTGACATACCGCGATCAGGAAACCGGAAGATATGTCACGGAAATCAAGGGTAAGCTTTATAATATCCCAGCTTCGAATGTGCTTCATATACCGCACATTACCCTGAATGGAATAAACGGTAGAGGATTTATCCATTTTGCGAGAGAATCGCTCGGGATCGCGAAGGCTCTCGACGTGTTCGCTGGTAGTTTTTTTGGTAAAGGTGTGAATCCAGGCGGATTCGTCGAAGTAGATAAGCCGATGGAACCAGAAGTCCGGCAGAATCACCAGGAAGATTTTAATAAGAAATACGGTGGACTCGGTTCGATTTTTAAAGTGATTTGGCTCACTGGCGGGGCGAAATATCATAAAGAGGATATCGACGCGGAGAAAATGCAAGCGCTCGAGTCCCGGCAATTCAGCGTCCTCGAGGCTGCACGGTGGCTGAACCTTCCGCCTCACATTTTGAAAGACTTGAATCGCGCCACATTTAGCAACATCGAACAGCAATATACGGAATTGGTCGTACTCGCGCTGACACCGCTCATCACGCAGATCGAACAAGCGATGAATATCGCGTTCCTCGACGACGAAGAACGGATGAATTATTACGTGAAATTCGAGCTCAAGGGACTTCTTCGTGGAGACCTGAAAGCGCGAACCGAATTCTATACGTCAATGCTCGATCGCGGCGTTTTCAACGCGGATGATGTTCTATCCCTCGAGGATGAAAACCCACAACCGAACGGGCTCGGCAAGAAATATTTTGTCCCGCTCAACACAGTGGATAAGGAATCCGTGATCTCGAGTCCGATTCAATCGTTGAAGAGCGTCTCAGAAAAAAAAGAAATCCCGATATCGATCGAAAAGCGATCGTCCACACTCAGGCGGAAACTTACGATCGCGTACAAGCCAAAGTTCAAGGAAGTCGCAAACAGAATCATGGAAAAGGAAATCACCGATATCCGCAGCGCGATCGAGGAGTTACTCGCGCAAAAGAAGATCGCGGATTTCAACGCCTGGATCGAGACGTATTACAAAGACTTCGGGAAGGAAATCGAAAAGCTCGCGGCTCCGCTCATTTCGTCGTATGCGACATCAGTCCTTCCCGTGGTACAGGAAGAAATCAAAAGCGAATCCGATATCGTTCCCCAATACGAAATTTTCCAGCGCGATTACCGGGGTTCCCTCGCAAAACGGCACGTGATCTCATCAAAAAATCAACTCAAATCAATAATTACGAATGCCCAGGCGGAAGGAATCCCGGTAATCGATGCCGTGAAACAGCGGCTCGTCGAATGGGAAGGAAATCGTGCGGATAAATTAGTACTGCAAGAGGCGGTACGTGCGGAGAACGCGTTCACCAGATCCGTGTTCAGTCTATGCGGGATAAAAAAAGTCAGATCGGTGAAATACGGGGCTGAATGCCCGTATTGCGATGCGCTCGCAGGAAAGATTATCGGGATCGACGAATATTTCCTTCAGAAAGGCGATTTTCTACCCGAGGGAGCGGATACGCCGCTCACTATAACCCAGAATTGCTGCCACGCGCCCTATCATGACGGGTGCGAATGCGGGATCGAAGCCGCGGTATAGGAGGACTGAATGCCATTGGATATGAGAACGAAAGACGAAAACAATACCGAATACCGGAGCATACCGTTCGGTGAGATGCGGGCGTCGAAATCCGACGATGGGAAGATGGTCATCGAAGGATATGCGATCGTCTACAACCGCGAGGCGGATATCTGGGGCGATACTGAAATTATCCTGTCTGGCGCTGCTACAGAAGCACTCAAAACGAAGGACCAATTCTACCTCTGGCAGCACGATCGGACGAAACCTCTCTCCAGGGTGAAGATCGGAACGCTCACCGCGAAGGAAGACGACGATGGCGTTTTCATACGTGCGGAAATAATCGACACGCAGTTAGGTAGGGATTGTTACGAGAACATCAGATCCGGGCTCGTCGACAAACAATCGTTCGCGTTCATCGTCAAGGAAGGTACGGATGAATGGGCGAAAGAAACGAAGGACGGGAAATCACGATGGAAGAGAACGATCAAATTATTCGCAAAGATTCCCGAATTCTCGGCGGTCACATGGCCAGCCTATGAGGATACGGATTTACAAGCAAAACGCCTGGCTATGAGGAACAAACCCGATTCGGAAGCGTCCGGAAGAGGCGGTACAGCGGTACTCGAAGTTCTGACAGATGCCAGAGACAATATCGAACAAATCAGAAAAGGAGAAAAAGAGTATGCCCAAAAAGGTTGATATCAAGCTGCTCATGCGGAATAAGGACGAGCTCCTTTCGAAGCGTCAGGAGATTCTCGATAAGGTGATCGAAGAAAAACGAGGATATACCGAGGACGAACGAAAGGAAGTCCAGTCCCTGCAGCAGCGCGTCGCAGGTTTCGACGAGCAGATCAAAGAAGCTCAGGAAATCGAGAAACAGCGCGAAGGGATCCCCGCGGATCAGGATACAAGAGGGGCAGAAGTAGCTCCTCCTGGCCGGGAACCTGGGCCGCAGGAATCGAAATTCAAGAATCTTGGGACGTTCGTCCGGGATATCTGGAACCGGTCGAAGGGATCGCTATCCGAAACTATGAGGGATTATGTCCCGAGGATGGAGGCGAACTACAGGTCGATGAACATTTCGGACGGGTCATCCCTCGGGTTTATGATTCCGGATATGTTCGAAGCAGGGACACTCGCCTTCACGGGTCCCGGAGGGTGGATACGGCAGCGTGCACGGGTGATCCCCGCGGGAGAATACCCGGATCAGAAATTCAAGAAACGCGTCGCGAAACAGGGCGGCGGTGGCGTATATAATGGTATTCTTGTCAACTTCACGGGCGAGGGGGTGGCGCCGGTGGACGAAAGTAAACTCAAATATTACCTCTTCGTCCTCGACCCTTCCGACAAGAAGATATCTTTCTTCTACATCACTTCCGAAGAATCGCTCCTGAACCCGACGTCCGTGACTGCGGACATGGAGCAGTCGCTGCGGGGCGCAAAAGAACAACTCGAAGATGATCTCTTCATTAACGGTGATGGCGTAGGGAAACCGAAAGGTATCCTCAAATCCGAAGGAAAAATACTCGTTCCGAGGAACACGTCGAGCGATTTCAAGTTCGCGGACGTGCTCGCGATGAGCAAGTCGATGTATCCCCGTGCGGTTAACCGGAACTGGGAGATCACTCTCGATCTCTACGACAAGGTCGGTGCTATGGCCGACGGCGCAGGAAGGCTTATTTCGATTGCTGGAGATGCGACAAAAGGTATCCCGGACATTCTTCACGGCCGTCCCATCCACTGGAGCGAGGTCCTTCCCCTTATGGGATCGCGCGGAGATGCGATACTCGCGGACTGGTCCTTCTACTTCATCAAGGATGGATCAGGTCCATTCTTTGCCACTGATCCATACACCAGATTCCTTGAGGGAGAGATCAGGGTCAAGATGACGGTGAAAATGGATGGCGACACATGGGTAAAGGAACCGTTAACACTTCAGAACGGGATGAAGGTGTCCCCGTTCGTGGTACTGGAGGCGTAAAGTGAGAACCAGAATAAATGAAGATGTAAAGATCGATAGCGGGCTCGCGTCTCAGGCGCTCAACAACACGAACGCGACAGGAAAGTATTTCCCGATCGGGGATTACGGGCTCGTTTGCGCGATTCTGAACGGCGGCGCTATGGCCGCGACGAAAACAACGAAGCTCGAGCTCCTACAGGCGAAAGATACGGCCGGAACTGGTGCGAAAGGTATCCCATCGGACGCGAGCCAGCTCGCGAGCGCAGAGATCACGGCGAATGTCCTCGTGACTGAATTGACGGTCACGCTTGCGACGTTCCTTGCCGGCGGAACGGTTACAGTCAACGGGATCGTGTTCACCGCGCACGCGACGACGACAACGAAATCCGCGCGTCAGTTCAGCATCGCAGGAACCGACACTCAGGACGCGGCGGAGCTCGTGTCCTGCATCAATGATCCGACATACGGGGTGCCGGGAGTCGTGGCTTCCAATGCCGCTGGGGTGGTTACGCTCAAAGCGATCGTCCCAGGGGAGACAGTCGTAACTGCAGCCAGCACTCCCGACGACGCCACGTGTGTCAAGGCGACGATACAGGCTCAATCGTTCGTCGAAATCGATTCTAAGAAAATCGACAAGAAGAACGGCTTCAACCATATCGCGGTTAAAGTCACAACCACGGCGAACAGCAATGTCGCGGTCACGATGTTGCGAGGAAATGCCAGATACACGCCGGAACAGAAGGTCGGCGCATCCGCGGTGATCTGAAACGAATAACGATGAACATCCGGGAATCGATAGGTTAGGTTCCCGGATTCTTTGAAAGGAGTAGTTCGTGAAAGTAAAAGTGATAAAGCCAGGTACACGATTGAACGGAGCGGACGTCGAGGAAGGAAAAGTCATCGAAATCGACGATTCACTTGCTCATACGTGGATAAAAGTTGGCCGCGCGAAGGAGATCGGAGGGGTGGGAAGACCACCTATAGAAAAGGCGATCAAGGGCGACAAGACTGAAAAGGCTATCAAGAAACCAGAAGCGATCGAGGATAACGAATAAAAGATGCTGGTAACGAAGCTGATTACCGGACCGACGAGCGAGCCGATCACGCGCGAAGTCTTCATGGAACATATGAGAATAGTTCCTGAAAATATTCAATATTTTACGATCACACTCGCGACATTCCTCGCAACCGGAATGATCACTATCAACGGGCTGGTGTTCACTGCGCATGCCACCACCACGACAAAGTCGGCGCGTCAGTTCAGCATCGCTGGCACAGACACTCAGGATGCGGCGGAGCTCGTTTCTTGTATCAACGATTCGACATACGGAGTACCGGGAGTCATGGCATCCAATGCCGCGGGCGTGGTCACATTAAAAGCGACTGTGCCCGTTACCATATCCAGCGCTCCCGATGATGCCACATGCGTTAAAATGACGATTCTGGATAAATACATCAAAGTAGCGCGTATTTGGTGTGAGAAGATGCAGGGGCGGGCATACATGCCGCAGACTTGGGAACTCTATTCGAACGATTGGCCTGTTGGAAAATATATTCAGCTTCCGAAATCGCCTCTTCAATCCGTTACTTCGTTGAAATACTACGACGATGCGGATGTGGAGTATGTCTTCGACTCGACGAATTACAACATAGATGAGGTTTCAGAGCCTGGGAGAATCGTGTTGAAATACGGGTATTCGTGGCCTGGAGTCCGGGTCCGGACCTCAAAAGGGATAATCGTCCGGTATGTATCCGGATATGAGGACGAAACAAAGATCCCGCCGACGATTTCGCAGGCAATCCTCATGCTTGCAGGGCATCTTTATGAAGCGCGAACGTTCAGCGTCGAGGAATTAATACAACGGGAGAACCTTTTCGGTGTCATGGACCTGCTCGAAATGGACAAGGTGGACTGGTTTTGAACGTAGGAAGGCTCGACAAGTACATCATGATACAGACGAAATCCGGATCGCCGGGATGGGGAACAGACGGTGAATGGTCGACGTTCTGCAATTGTTTCGCGAATGTTTCATTTTCGACTGGCAATGAATCGGACACTGAAGATCAACAACAATCGAAAAACACTGGGACTATACGTATTCGGTACACACCCGGTATTAAGCCTAAGATGAGGATTTCATATTCCGATCGATATTTCGAAATTCTTTCGGTTGTTGATGTGAACGAGCGGAATCGCGAAATGATTTTAACGATCAGTGAGGTGAACAGGTGAGCCTTTATTCCCGGATTAAAGAGGATTATACGGATGATTTTATCAATGCTGTTTTTATCGGTTCAGATGAGGCGATAAAAACCCTCGCAAACATGCTCGAAAAAACAATGAAAGAAAAATGCCCGGTCGTTTCGGGAGACCTTAAAGAGTCAATTTATTCCCAGTATATGAAAGACGGCGCAGAGGTAGGTGCGGGAGATACTAAGACAAAAGATTACCTGAGAATCATCGAATATAAGCAGCATCCGTTCATGAGGCTTTCTGGGCTCGCGGTCAGACGCATCGCGCGAAGAATCATAATCGAAAATCAAATCGATGCAGTTTTGAAGGGCAAGGCGAGAGGGAAGAGGAAAAAGAAATAATGGCTCCTTTAGTTTTGGAAGAGAGCATCGATCTCGATCTTAAAACACTGGGGGCGCTCACAGCTTATACCGGGAGTTCCGGAATATTTTATATCGCTGCCGACCAGGGCTTTAAAGGTCATGCGTATATCGTATATCGGAAAGTAAACGAGGATTATCCGAAGGATAATAAAAATGTCGATTGGCACATACGAAATCCAAATATGAGTATTACCTGTTATTCAAATATCAGCTTTCATGCCCGAAAAATAGCGAATGCAATCGTTTCGCATTACAAGGATTTTCATGGAAAACTCGGATCGAATGACGGGGTAACAATTTTAGAAATCATCATCACAGGTGATTCGGATATAGGAAAGATCGATGATAAATTCGCAACGAACATCGATCTGATCATGAAATACAAATAGGGGGTGTAATAATGTCGCAGACAACGATACAAAATCCGAATGCTGTCAGGTGGGGCAGCGGAAAATTCGAAGCCGCATTGAAAAGCTCGGGGTTCGGGGCGCTCCAGGATATGGGGGCATTAAAGGATATTACCGTCGACGAAACGTGGACGGAGGTCACGGTCGACAGTCATAATGCGGGGCGTATCCGGAAGAGAATCAAGGATCAGAAGCTCGCGATCAAATTCAATTGGTTGGAACCGGATTACGGAAAACTGGCGATGCTTCGCGGCGGAAGCCTCGACGAATACAATATAGTTGCGGGAGTTCCGGTGATTGATCACCAGCAATTCGTCGCGAGCGGGGCATGGTCATATTTGAAATTCATTCCTTTCGACCGGCAAAATGCGTCCGGAGTAGTCCCGAGTAATATTTCGGTGAGCGGGTCCGTCAACGGTCCACTTGTTGCCAGTACCGATTACTTCGTTATGAAAAATAACGCGGGTATGTGGGGGTTATACATTATCGATTCCGCAACGGTCACGACAGAAGCTCAGATACTGACGATAGAATATGATTACACCCCTGCATCTTCAGTCACGTTCTCAACGGGAGGAAACAGGACCGTGAACCCGATCGTTGTACGCATCACAAACAAGGACGAAAACTCGAAAAACCACCGGATGGATGTCTATGAGGTATATATTCAAAAGGGTGTGAGCTTCAAATACTTGAGCGACGAGGCGGACGACTGCAATGCGATCGCAATCGAGGCGGAAGCGATATGCGATGAGAGCAGGGATCCGAGGGATCAGCTCTATTTCATCGATGATCAGCAGGCGGTGTAACATGGAAATAGCGAATCTGGACACGCTCATACGTCCACGAAAAACGATTTCTCTCGCCGGCAAAGAAATCAATATCAGCAAGGTGCCCTTGATTGTAAATATCAAGGCACCCGAGCTCTATAAAAAAATTACCGGGCTCGCGGATATGGATATCGAAAAGATAAATTCTGATGAAGCCGACAAGATGATTAACGATCTTCTCGACCTGGTGATGGTTGTCATAAATGCAAATCCGAACGAGGGATTGACTCGTGAATGGTTTCTCATCAACGCGGATTCGATGGACTTGTTCGAGTTTCTTACAAAGTGCGTGAACAAGGATATCGATATCATAAAAAAAAAGAAACCGGCGCCGGCACAAGCCGAATCGACTGGATAAAATTGATTGCGGTTATGGGGACAATCTGGTCTTACATGACACCGGAATATATTCTTTTCGAAATGTCGTTTTTTCAGCTCGATAAATATATCGGCCTTATTCCGAAGGAGAAGATCGATTACATGTTCGAAAAGCAAGCGATTATTACACACGATATCACCGCTCCCCGGCTGGCGACCATGAAAAGGAGGGCTGAATAATGGGTGCAGGCGGACTTCTTGGCTCCCTTTACTGGAAAATAACTCACGACTCTACAGAATTCAATAAGGGTGTAAATGATGCTCGGAAATCTGCTAATAATTTAAAAAATGATTTCGAGAATATAGGGAAGTCCATGACTTCGGTCGGCGATAAAATGACCATGGGCGTCACTGTTCCTCTATTGGCACTCGGTACTGCTTTTCTTAAAACAGCCTCGGATTCCGAAGAGATGAATTCGAAGTTCAATACCGTCTTCAAGGATCAGGCGGCAAGCGTGAGAAAATGGAACGAAGAATATTCCGATTCCGTTGGAAGATCCGCTAATGAAAACATTAAATTTCTTGCCTCCCTTCAAGACCTTTTCGTACCTTTCGGATTCGCACGTACTGCAGCAGCCGATTTTTCGAAAAGTACTCTCAAATTAGCCACAGACCTTGCTTCATTCAACAATTTAAAAACAGAAGATACCTTACGAGATATCACATCCGCACTCGTCGGCAATACCGAAACAGTGAGGAAATACGGGGTTGTAATAACTGAGAATACCTTGAATCAAAAACTACTCGCGATGGGGATCAAGGGAGGAACCGCAGCCGCGACCGAGCAGGAAAAAGTTACTGCCCGGCTTACGATGATCATGGAAGGTAATTCCGATGCGATGGGTGATGCAGTAAGAACTGCAGGATCGTTCGCAAATCAATTGAAATCGGTCGAGGCGAAAGGAATTGATGTTGCCAATTCTTTCGGAAAACTCATTATACCGTCGGCTCTCGAATTACTGAATGTCGGTAAAGGTGTCCTGACATGGATTAACAGCCTGGATGACGATACAAAAAAAATGCTCGTGACCATGGGTGGAATCGCAATCATATCGGGTCCGGTAATATCCGCAGTTGGAAGAATAATGAGCGCTTTATCTACGATGAATCCAGTGTTGCTCGCAATTGGTGCCGGTGTGGCTGTTATTAGCGGACTCGTTCTCGTGGTGAATCAATTAGCGCACGGATCCGATACTCTTGCCGATAAGGCAAGGGCTGAAAATAAAGTCATCAAGGATCAGATAGATAGATATAAGGAATTAAAGGAGAAAACGAATCTTTCGAACAGCGAACTCGAAGAAATGGAAAAAATAAAAGCCAGGCTGATCGAACTCGATCCGGATCTCAAAAAAGGTATAGATGAAAATACCGGGGCTCTCAATCTGAATGAAGAAGCACTGCGTAAAGTCAATCTGCAGATGCTCGAGAAAGAAAAATTAGCCCTGGAGACTCAAAAGAAGACACAACAGGCTGATGTCGATAAGCGCCTCGATGCGATAAAAAAAGAATCCCTCTGGACTCTGATGACCGCGGAAGAGCAGAAGGAACGACTTGATACCGATATTGCGCTCGGGAATGCCAGACAAAAAATATTATTTACTGACAAAGCGTTGTTAGAAGTAAACGAAAAAATAAAAGAAATTAAATCTACGATGCCAATAGAAAAACCTTCAATAACAGGAAATAAGGTTAGCGGATCGGAATTTAAACCTCTCGACATAGCGGGGTTTAAAGAAGAATTTGATACGACTATGGAATTAATTTCGGATAACACGGACGAAACCACGGAAGATATTAAAGCCAAGTGGAAAGCAGTGTTCGATGAAGTTTTTTCTTCCGATAAAGTTTTTTCCTATATTGATTCTATTGGCTCCTCATTCAAGTCGATGATTGCGGGTATTTCTGCGGCTCAAATGCAAGAGTTGGACAACCAGATGAAAGCCGAGCTTGAAGCGGCCGGGGTCGCCGATGATACCGCAGTTGAATCGGCGGAAAAGAAGCTTGCTGAGGCAAAAAAAGGCGGAAAGGCAGAAGAAATTGCGGCGGCTCAGACGGCATTAAAAAAGGCACAAATCGAAGAAACCTACGAGAAGAAAAAAAGGAAACTCGCTTATGATACGGCGATGCTACAATGGGAATTGAATCTTGCATTGACAATAGCATCCGCAGCGCAGGTCATGTTGAATGCGTGGAACTCTGCACCGTTCCCGCTCAATGTTCCAGCTATGATCATTGGCGGGATACTGTCCGCCTTTCAGATTGGCGCCGTAATGGCCGCGAAGCCAGTCATGCCACAAGCCAAGGAAGGAGCGTTTCTCTCCGGAGACGCTCAGATCCAGGCGCACGCGAACGAGGTAATCTTTCCGCTCGATACCGGCATAGATAAAATGGTCGATAAGCTCGTTTCGAAAATGATGACGATGACGGTACGACAAGGACTCGCAAGTCCGGATCAGATGATCCACAACCAGATTATTCTGGATGGTCAGGTATTGTTCGATGCAATTTCGAGAGCGTCGGATAATAATTTGATCACTATAAATTCGAAGAGTGTGACATGATAATAGCGTGGAATAATAAAATCAGCACATACACAGTCTCGTGTAATCCCGTAGCAGATGTAAATTATCCAATCTCGAATGTCAAGGATACGCGGCTCGGTAAAATATGGAAAGCGACGTCGACGGCCACGCAATTAATCACAATCGATTGTCTTGCGGCAATCAATCCGGGAATTATAGCGATTCTTGGACATAATCTCACGGGCGCGACGGTAAAGATTCTCGGGAATACAACCTCGGATTTTTCATCACCTGCCTTTTCCTATACCTTTACAGAAATTAATCCCATTCTCTGGTACGAATATATCGGGGTAACGAGTTATCGATACTGGGCGATTAAAATCGAGAGTGCGACCGCAATCCCATATATCGGATACATTCATATCGACACCGGCGATTATCTTCCGGAGCAATACCCGACTACAATCACGCCCATTACATTCAACGATCTATCGACCGTTTCGAAAAGTGACATTGGAACTCTCTATGGATACCAAAATACAGCCGTGCTGAAAGATTACCAGATTCTTATTGAAGATGTTCCGAGTTCGGAATTTACGTACGTACTCGCCTTCATTGCCGGGGTTGGAAAAACAATACCTTTTATCGTGATTTGGGATACTACCGACACGATAACGGGTATCGATAATCTCTACTGTCATTTGACGAAAAACTTTGAGATACCGAAACTCGCAGGCAGAACGAGATTCGATTTCTCCCTGATTATAAGCGAGGTCAGGTAATGACATTCGCTGAAAAAATACTACAGCCACAATATGAGCCTGTTATTCTTCTCGATCTTGGAACCGAGCATTTCCGCAAGGGTGGGACTCGCAACTATTTCAACGACGTTTTTTATGATCCGCGTATTCAGAGCATCCCGCAAATTGCAAAGTCGAAAAGTGATCTCTCGTCTTCACAGGTGAAATTCGAGGGCGGGACCATCACATTGAAAAATCATGATGGTTGTTTCGACAGCCTCGCTGCGAAGTATGCAGGGCTTAGTGTCGTGCTTTATCTCGGATTTGAGGACATAGATTTTTCTGAATTTCAAATCGTTTTCCGCGGGTATGTCGAACAAGTATCCGTCATCAATGAATTTCTCACGCTCAAAACAAGAGACGAACGGAAAAAAATAGCGAAAAAGATTCCGGAGACTGTTTTCGATATCGTCACTTATCCATATATAGATCCGTCGAATGTGAACAAGGTAATTCCAATGACATACGGGACTCTAAAGAAAATCCCAGTCGTATGCACGAACGAACAGGAACCGGAGGCTACAACATTCACGTTCAAGCTTGCGGATACACGCTATCATTCAATCAAGGCGATTACTACGGTATATGTTGATGGAGTAGTTAAGGTTCCTTTAAGTAAAGATTTAATAAATTCAATATTTGTATTATCATCGGCAACTTTTACGTCAGGTCAAGAAGTAACGGCAGATATTCAAGGGTACGAATCTGGTGGTATCTTGATCTCGAATGGCCTCGACATTCTTAAAGACATCCTCGTCAACAATTACGGTTATACCTGGGACGATACTAATTTCGACCGATTTCACTGGTACTCAACTCGTGCGCTCACTGTACAACTTTTCTTATCAGAACCACAGGATTTTTTTACAGCGATAAAAGATGTCTGCCTTTCGTCATTAATAAACTTAGTAAAAAAAGACGATGGGCGATGGATAGGTAAAATATTTTACGATGGCGCGAATTCAGATCAAGTTATCGATTTCGTGGATGTCATCAATAAGCCAGCGATCGATTTTGATGTAGATAAGAGCATTACTTCGGTTTTAGTTAACTACGACAAGGACTATCAGGCAAATAAATACACGACATATATCGACGCAAGCCGTGAATCCGCATTGTCCGCGGAGCTCGACGGACTGTTAAAAAGAGAGAGTTACGAAACGAATCACACCCTCGCTGCCGATGTCGCCGTCTTCACCTCGAAGGTGCTCGATATCTATGGCACGAAATATAAAACTTTCGAAATCGAAACCAGTTTTTCTACGATTCAGCGGGAGGTCGGGGACATTATCGATGTCGAATTAAAGCGGCCGCAATCCCCTGAATTCGGAATCTGGCGTTGTGAAATAATAAAACCGAAAAAGATACTCGATACCGGTAAATGTCTCTTAACCTGTCGCGCCTTCGCTTTGAAAACGTGGAATATCTACGATCAGGGTAATTATTGGGGTGGCGGTTACTGGGGCGATGGCAGATATAACACGGAGAAGATGAAAAACGGAGATTGTGAAAATGCGAGTAGTCCATCTCTCGACGGAAGCGGGATTATATATGGACCGTGGGATGGAACATGGGCACGCTCGGCAGCGCAAAAAAAGTACGGCACCTATAGCTGGCTGCTGACAAATACACATGTGAGCAATGACGCATATATAGGGCTCAACTCTACCCCGGACACCAGCAACATGCGAGGGCTTATAGCGGGAAAGATGTACAGCCTTGATTTGTGGGCGTACACGACATCAGGGGTGGCGTCACGCAGCAAAATATCGATTGGACAGTATTACTCGGGAGCCTGGCACGCCACGGATATCCCCTGCACGTCGTCATCGTCATGGCATCAGCTGATTGCCAGCATAACAATCAATGCGGGTGCGACGGGGATATATTTCAACATCGTGACCTTGGGAGCTGCCGGGATCGGAACGCTTTTTTACATCGACCAGGTTTCTGTGAAAATAACAAACGGAACCGACATCGACGGTGACAAATATTGGGGTAAGTCGTATTACAGATTAGACAAAACGAGAGAACAAAATGTTGCGGTATAGAATGAATCTGAATCTCAATCTGACTTCTTTCACTGACTCGTATTTTGCCTCGTTCGGCGAGGATGCGCTCGTATTATCAGAGTACACGGATGGTGCATATTATTTCAACAACAACCATGATTTCTTTTCCTACGAAGATATCGTGATACGCACTGCTTCGGGTGGAGGCGGTACCCTGCTCACGAAAGGTGTCGACTATCTTTGTATAGATGAAATTACTGATCTCACTACTCGAGTGACCGCTGCGCTGGGTGTCGCGAAAACCATCTACAATAAAATTCAGATTCTTAATGCCGCATATCAGGCAGTACCAATCTGGATGTCTGGGAAATGGGCGGGTGACGACCTCGATGTTTCGGATTTGAATCCTCTTGCAGATCTGCGAGTTGATGCAGGATTTAACTCGTTGAGAAACATTAATTTTGGGATCGAGAGTCTTAATGCCGTGACTACCGGAACGGATAATATTGCAATCGGTTATCAAGCACTTAAAGCAAATATGACAGGTTTTTGGAATATTGCTATCGGATCCAATTCTCTTCCAGTAAACACATCAGGACTTGAAAATATAGCGATAGGATATAATTCTTTATTATCAAGCTTAACTTCCATCCGTCAAATTGCTATTGGTATAAACGCATTACGTTCAAGCATTAAAGGAGGTTATGAGATAGCAATTGGCTATCAGGCACTTTATAATAACAATTGCACTACTGATTCAGGAAATATTGCTGTTGGAAAATCTGCTTTAGGAGGGAATACGACAGGTCGTAATAATACAGCGATAGGTCAAAATGCCTTATCCTCATGTGGAATAGGCACACAAAATACAGCATTGGGATATTTTGCTGGTAATACTACAACTACTGGCGTAAATGTAACTTGTATCGGCTCTGACGCAACCGCATCAACTGTCTCGGCATCAAATCAAATTACGCTCGGTAATTCCTCTGTCACCTCTCTTCGATGTGCAGTCACTACGATTACAGCTATTTCAGATATGCGCGATAAAAAAGAAATCTCTCCACTCGCGCTCGGTGCGGAATTTATAAAAAAATTAAAACCCATCCAGTATAAAAAAGACTATCGAAACTGGTACGAAGATAAAAAATCCGATGGTTCAAAAATGGAAGAAGCAATTTCGATCGGTTTCCTTGCTCAAGATCTCGACGCTCTCGATGAGCTCATCGATATGCAAATAGTACTCAAAGACAACCCCGATCAACTTGAAACATGTGAGGGAAAACTTTTTCCGGTAATTGTAAATGCGCTCAAGGAAATAATCGACAGACTCGAAAAATTAGAAGGAGTAAAAGCATGAGACGGGTGATGATTGGAACGCCGAGTCATTCGGGAACCATATCGGTTTATTATGCGAATTCGCTTATGGAGACTATTCGCATGACATCGATTTATGGAATAGAAATCATGCCCATTTTCCTTCCGGGTGACGCTTTAATTCAGCGTGCACGAAATGATCTTTTTAAAATCGCGCATGATTCCGGGGTTGATGATTTAATTTGGATCGATTCGGACGAGGCTTGGAAGGCAGAGGATTTTATTCGGCTCCTTTCGTTTGAGGTAGATATCGTAGGAGGTACTGCACGTAAAAAAAAAGAAGAAGAGGAATATGTCGTTCGTATACTACCGGATCAAAAAAACATTGACCTTTCTCCTTCCGGACTGTTCGAGGTCGAGGGTATCGGGTGCGGGTTTACTAGACTTTCGAGAAAAGCACTTAACGAAATTTGGGATAGCGCGGAGGAACTCAAAGATGGGTCGCGATCAGTATTCGAAGTCAAAGTCATCGACGGACAAATCTATTCCGAAGACATTTTGTTTTGTCTCAAAGCGCGCAAACTCGGATTGAAAATCTATATGGCATATAAAATTACGTGCGACCATATTGGACAAAAAATCTATTCCGGTAATTTTGAACAATATTTATTGAGATTACATACTTAAAATGATAGTGCACCACTTATTTCTAGATAGATTCGGTCATATTCCGATGAAAAGAATTGTGCTGATTGTAGGGTAGGGAGGTACCAGAGAACAGGATGAGAACAAGAATGTTCCCACTTGATGATTATATTCCGGATTGGTTCGATTCCGGCGTAGACCATATATGTCATTCCAGTCGGTCGAAAATTAATAGGTGCGGTGTCATCCTCTCCGGTGAGAGAAAAAAGAGTTGTGCATTGTCCGCCTATTTTCACGAAATCAAAGGTGGTAGTATCAACTTTAAAAACAGTATCAAAAGGAGCGAAGAAGCTTTTCTCCGGGAGGTGAGAAAATTCAAGGTTTCCCAGTGGAACCCACCCGAGCTGAAATCCCCACAGGACCTTGAACCAGTTTGTACTCTCTTCCTGCGAAAAAGCAATGGTACAAAAAACCAAGAGAAGAAGTATAAGGAAAAGCTTTTTCATTGCGATCTCCTTTTTCATAGCATATACATTAATGCAAAAGAAATCAAGAAAAAATCGAGGGTTTCATAAATGAGCGATCAGGCCAGAACACGAAAAACAAATAGTTTGATGCTTGCTGAAATCCGTGGAGATATCAAAAGGCTTCTTGTTGCGGTTGGAAAATTAAAAACCATGCAAGGGGTTCACTCGGAATCGATCAAGCGAATCGAGGACAAAATTGACAATTTGCCTGAGAACTGTACAACCGGTAAAAATCACGAGGATAGATTGAATGATCTCGAGGTGAAGCCGGAGAAGACACTCTCGATTCGAGCTCTGAAAGTGGGAATATATACGGCGATGATTGGAGTTCCGATATCGATCATCTTTGGAGTACTGGCACTCATAATAAAATAATTCTCTGGGAGGGGAACAATGATTATGGATTTTATTCCTGCAAAAAATAAAACATCAGGCGGATTCGTAAGACAACCGCCGCGGAAGTTTCTTCTCATCGTCATACACTGGATTGCCGGTTCTGCCGCGGCAGGTATCAGGTGGTTTCAGAATCCGAATAATACCGAGTCTTCCGCTCATTATGTGATCGACGTCGACGGGAAAGTCACTCAGATGGTACTCGAGGAAGAGATAGCCTGGCACGCCGGACTTTCCGAGTATAAAGACTATCCTACATATGAGAAGGAATGGAAGGCGAAGTCACTGAATCCCTGCTCGATCGGAATCGAGCTCGCGGGACCGCCGTCAAGAATAGGGCGGGATGGATGGCCGAAACCATTGATCGAATCTTGCTACGCACTATGCCGGGAGATTCATATCAGGTATCCTGATATCAAAATCATTGATCATTCGAGTATCTGCAAAGGGAAAATAGATGTAAAAAAAGGAACAGGTCATCCGGAAGATGTATTCCCCTGGACGGAACTGCTCGAAAAAAGCGGAGTGCCGGAAGCATGAAAACGAAATGGAACGAGAACAAGCCCGACGAAACATCGTCGATGCGGATAATGGCAATGATTGCTGTCTGTCTCGGTGCTATCGTCGTAGTATCCGGACTCGTTGGTTTCTTCATAGGAAGACCTGAATCAACGCTCGTGATCGGAAGCGGATGCGGACTCATTGCCCTTTCCCTAGGTGCGAAGTCGTTTCAGGCTCAAGCAGAATATAGGGAAGGGCAATATGGAGGGGGTCCAGGTGAATGAGTGGATTAAATCGAATCTGTGGTGGATTTGTATTCTTGTTGTTATCGTTTTCGGTACCGGGTTTCTCACAGGATTTTCTATCAGGAATTCCGACAACAGCGGACTTGAAGCTGAGCTGGCAAGAAGTGAAAATATTCGTCGGTCCACTGACGAAGCTCTTATTCGCTCAGAGCGATCGAATCAAGAAGCTCGAATCGCAGGTGATAATTTTAGAAATAGAGTCATCGAATTACAAGAAGAGCTTGGACGACGTGACCAAATCATCGCAGGAATGGAAGGACAAATACGAGACATCGGAAAAGGACAGGGAGAGCTTGAAGAAGAATATCGAAGATTTATCACAAAACTCCTTGGACTTGGAAACATCATTGAAAAACTCCCGGAATGAGGTCGATATCTGGCGTGGGATCGCGATCGCAATCTTTCTCAGCGCTGCAGGGTACGTCGCTGGAGATTTGACAGGCTTGTGGTAGGAATATTTTCACCCTAAAATGAGGAATAAAAATCAACAAAAATGCAAAAAAGAATTCAAAAGGAAACGATCAGTGACGACGCGATCCTTTTCCATGGCGATTGTCTGGATATTCTCCCGGAGCTCTCCGGAATCGATGCAGTGATCGCGGATCCGCCTTATTCGAGCGGCGGGATGACGCACAGCGAGAGGATGCGGAATCCTTCTGATAAATATCAAAGTAGTGATGTAAAAAAGAAATTCGCAGATTTCGAAGGGGACAACCGCGATCAGCGCTCATGGACGCTATGGATGTGGACCTGGCTTCATCGGCTCGAGTCGGCTACAAAGGACGGCGCCATGTACTGCCTTTTCACGGACTGGCGACAGCTCCCGGCGACTACAGACGCCTTGCAGTTCGCAGGCCTGATCTGGCGCGGACTCGCAGTATGGGACAAAATAAACGCCCGACCGATGCCGAACCGATTCCGACAGCAAGCGGAATTCATCGTCTGGGGGACGAAAGGGAGTCGATCCTTCGAGAAAAAAGACGCGGAATACTTGGATGGAGTATTCCGACATATGGCACCGTCGACGAAAGAGCGCAAGCATATGAATCAGAAGCCAGTTCCGCTCATAGAGTGTCTTTGCAGGGTAGCACGGAAGGGCGAAGTCGTGCTCGATCCGTTCATGGGTTCCGGATCGACCGGTGTCGCCTGCGTTCGATCCGGGCGGAAGTTTATCGGGATTGAGAAAAGCCAGCATTATTTTGATGTGGCGAGGAGAAGAATTGAGGAAGAATACAACAACCTCTAAACTGATTATATGAACTCATAATCAGTTTAGAGGTTAAAAAAATTATATAGAGGCTTGTTGACTCTGCAGATTTTTTCCAATAAGGTCTATTAAATTAAAGATATTTGCACCTACTATAAATCCGTGGTCAATAGTCACAACCATTTGACTTGAGTTCAATCTCCAACCATATCCACCGTAGAATGTTCCGATTGGTGTTCCAATTCCAACGAGAGTACCAAATCCAATTGAAGAAAGGAAGCTATCCAGACTTACAAAATTACCAGCTGTTCCCCCAATTTGACTTCCCCTCAATCCTCCTACTGTTGTTAAATCAATACATCCAAAAAAGGAAATAATTGGGAATGTCCAATTCGGATCTATAAATCGATATTTATATAAAGTTACATTCACAGTTCCGAATGGAACAATACCAAATAATGCAGTAGTTTCACCTCTAATAATTGCACTAACATTAGTAAAAGTAAGTGATGGGAAATCAATTATATCCCAAAAGGTAGCTCCTGCCCAAAATGACCAAATCCCAATATTGCCAATTAATTGTTTATGTTGCTTTACCGCTATATAATAATAATTTGATTCAGAAGTTCTAAAAAAAATAGTAAAAATCTGATTTTCTGTTAATTTTTTTGTGGAATCGTTATTTATTGCAAAGTAACCATCATCTAGATAATTAATATCTGTTGGTGTAATTGTGATTTTTTTCCATTTCGGATTAGCAGAAATATCATCTTTGAGATCTTCATCAGTTGGATCTATCATATAGAATATAGAGTATTCATTTAATATAGTATCCTTAGTCTCTTTAAATAGACTTCCAGTGGCATCACGAATTTTAAAGATAATTCCTTCTTCTGTATAATCCTGACCAATAATACCTTCTCCTCTTAAGTATGTTGCAGAACGCATCTCCGATAAATAAAATTTATTATAACCAATCGTGTTAATAGAAGGAGATTTAAATTTTTTATTCTTCTCATTTTGATCTTTGCCGTAAAGTTCACTATTAAGTTGAACAGTAATAACTAAATCTTGTCCTCTTATTCCCTGGCAAAATGTGCTTAATGAAAAAAATAAAAACATAAGAACAGCAATAACAGGTTTGAAACTTCTCATATTTACCTCCAAAAATGTAATATTGAATCCACATATATTCTATATATCATAGATATCATAATAATATTTTCAATACCTAAACTATTTTTTTTTAATAACTTGAGTAGTAGGAAGTAATGTCGTACCAGAATCCTACCACGAAAAAAATAATTCCTGAAAATAAACGAATACAAAAAGAATGTATTTATCGGTATTATCGAGAATTAGATATATATGACCATCTATGGATATCTATATTGACCGCTCGACACGCTAGGGGTCGTAGGTTCGAGTCCTATGCCGCCCATAAGAATACCTCGGTAAATGCCGGGGTTTTTTTATGCCCTTCCAAAATCTCCACTGTGATTTACGTAAAATCATTCCAATGTCGTACCATTTGTCGTACCTTTTTTTTCTTGACAAATATTTACCTGTCCGCATAATAAGGGTGTGGCACACTTCAGAAAGCTTTATACTCTCTTTCAACCCACTATCCGAGGAAAAAAATCAAAAATATGGTATTACCGCTACTGGGGTAAAGATGAGGAGGGGAAAGACTGCCGGATCCCAAAATCCACGGGAGAGACTACGAAATATAAGGCCGAGCTCACAGCTCAACAAGAGTTAAGCCCTAAGCCAATTGAAAAAAAGATTCCGACTTTGATAGAATTCACGAAAGATTTCTTCGTTTGGGAAAAATGCGAATGGATAGCGCAACGGCATGCACAGGGGCATCGTTTTTCAAAGCCAGTCGCTCGGGATCGCCGTGCTCACCTGGACCGCTATATTCTGCCGATGTTCGGAAAAATGCTCCTGCGAGAAATAAAGGCTTCCGATATTTCGCGTTGGGTTTTCAAACTTGAACTCTCAAACCAGACACGAAATCATATTTTATATACGCTCAGAATCATTTTAGATGAAGCCGTCTTTCAGGAACTCATAGATTTCAATCCTGTAAGGAATTGTAAACCTTTCGCGGATAATCACCGCAAGAGAGACATCTTCACCCTTGAGGAGATAAATACCCTTTTTCCGGTGGACGATGTAAAGGCAATTATGATCTGGGGAACCTGGTACTGGTTCACCTTTTTCTATCTTCTTCTAACTTCGGGTCTACGGTCCGGAGAAGCTCGAGCTCTGCTGTGGCGGCATGTGGTATGGGAGGAGAAGGCTATTACGGTATTACATGCCGTGAAAGCATCCGGAGAAATAGGTGATACCAAGACAGGAGAAGCGCGTGCGGTTTTCTTGCCGACGCGGACGATAAATCAATTGCTTTTCTTCAAAGGCATTACCCCATACGATGAGGACGACGAATTGATTTTCCCGAGTTCGCGCGGGAACGGCCGGGAACCAATGAATAAAAAGACTCCGCTAAAACCCTTCCGGAAAGGACTTGAAGCAGCAGGGATCTCCGGAAGCGATCGCAATCTCGTAGTACATAGCCTGAGGCATACCTATAATTCCAGAATGCGGCGTGTTCTCCCGGACGCGGTCCTTCGAGCACTTACCGGACATAGAACGGAAGCTATGACCGAAAGATACGATCACTCGAGTCCTCTTGATCGGCTTCGGGGATTGCTGCCGGATTCGGCGAAAATAGAGCAGGCCTGGGAATAAATATGTTGAAAATTATAAGTATTCGGACTTAAATTCCCTCTCTATATTTTACAAAAAAAATAAATATAGTATTGACTCATAAACAAAAACAGCTTATACTGTATATAGGTTTAAAAATATGAAGGGTTATGTATATTTATGGAGGGTTATGTATGGAAGCTTTAGGTGCGTTTTTAAAGAAAAAGAGACTGGAGAAAGGATTATCGTATAGCAAACTTTCAGAGAAACTCGGAGTGACAGCAATGTATCTTTGCGATATTGAAAATAACAAGCGAATACCGATGAAAAGTGAATTATTCGAAAAATTGTCAATATTTTTCAATGTTTCTATCGAGGAAATAAAAAAAATGGCTGCGATCGGTAAAACAGAAACATTTAAAAACGATACTGATCCTAATGAAATTTTAGAATTGAAATTAGTTTTAGCGAGAAGAATATTCGAAGCTGACAAAATGGATAAGAAGGAAATACAAGAGTTAATTAACCAAATTAAGTAATTTGGTAAAACTCCGGTAACACTTCCGTTTTGTACATATCTTTCATGATAAATTTAGACGTAGCGTCTAAAAGAATCAAGGTTTTTTTTCATAAAAATCAATAAAAACTATTGACTATTGGCTTTTCAGTCCTTATTATAGATTATGAATAAAAAGAAAGCCAATATATTAGATTATGAGAAATCAGAAAAACCCCATACGGTCGGCCTTTCAAACGATGCGTGGGGAAGGCTGGAAGTTTATAAAGCGAGTCAGCCAAACAAAATTGTTACAAACGATTTTGTTTCGAAGGCTGTAATCGAAAAGCTCGATCGCGAAGAATCAAAGTAATTTCCCGAGGCGGAAGTCTGCTCTCAGCAGGCGACCGCCTCCTTCCTTTTAAGGAAGCGTGTCCGGCTACGATAACGAGGGGAAGGACGGGACTATGAAAGAAACAAATCCCAAAAGGGCATTCGCCAGGCTTCGGGCATGGCTCGACGCCAAGAAAATCACCATTGAGGAATACGTCTGTAGAGTCTTCGAACTCGAGAGCAAGATCGAGGACGGGAGGCTTGCATGAAAAAAGAATCAGAAGCCGATCAACTCACCCGTGAATTGACTGCATTCGCCTGCTTTGGTGAACTCCTGCACGCGAAAGGCGGATACCGTCCGAGTATTGCAGTGTCCCAGGATAAGAATCGTATGCAGCTTGCTGACTTGTACGATGAAGCTCAAGAAAAGCGTGGAGACCCGCGCCGGGCGAATAGGTACTGATTATGGAACACGACAAAATCAAAACTGAAATCATAGGATCTATCATGGAACTCGTCCGGGATTCGCACCATTGCAAGGGCTGGAGTGAGGAAAAGATACTCACTCTCCTGTGCTCGCGCTTTCGAAATGACAATGTGCTCCGTGACGATCTTTTAACCTCCATCGGGTATGCAGTCGACGAAGGATGTGATCTCGATACCGGAAAGCCGGTCTATAACGAAAAATCAGCCGAGATCGAGGATGAAGTCGAGGAACGTCGCAGGCTCCCTGGCCTTGCCGATCCGTATATTTTATTCGGGGATTGAGGGAAAACCAATATAGCAGGGTAGAGCAGTGGCAGCTCACCGGGCTCATAACCCGGAGGTCGGAGGTTCGAATCCTCTCCCTGCCAGATGAACCCATAAAAGGTGAAAACAGATGCGCCGTGGTACCGCAGCGCGTACAGTCCGTGGCGGAAAGGCGGTGGTAGTAAGCAGGCTGTGGAAAGGACAGTTTCCCGGGTTACAGGTAAATCCCGGAGCCGTAGACGCAGGTCGCGAGAGGTTGCAACCGATTGCGATCATCCAGACGTGGTTGAAGGTGCGAGTCCCTCCGGACTGTAAAGGCTCAACGCTTTAACCCTTTTGATGAGCCGTACAAAAAAAATGCAAGGGGACGCGGAAGGGGCAAGCCCGCGAGATAAATGCCGATCGAACCGAGGCGACTATCCCTCGATACTCACCCGAAACCCCGGAGAGCATGTTTCGGCTGCCTCCGGGCTCATCGGGCGAAAGGAGAAGGATGATGAATTGGGAAATAGCGGAAGGACATCTTATTGAAAGCGAGAAAGCATATTCTGCGATCGGGTCGTCGGGGTACTTTGCACTCAATCATGTAATTCGACCGTTGCGCGATCGGTATAACAAAGGTGAAAGAACTCAGGATTTGTATGACAGCATCATGGGAATATCTCTTTAGGCAAAAAGAAAAACAAAGGAGAAGGATGATGAAATGTGAATCTTGCCCATGGGGTAATAATAAAAGAGCAGAGGCGTGTCGCGCCTGTTATGCTTCTCTTTCAATCAATTATAACGAAGCCGTAAAAACAAATCAGATCCTCTCCAGCGCTCTTACTCGAGTATTCGGTATTCTCCTCGCTCCCATGAACGATAACCGGAAAATGGAAAAGCTCACGGCCTTGATGAAAGAGGAAGTCAAATGAAATACAGGATTATAGTTCACAATTTGCAGACGAAGGATATTACCGATTACGACGATAAAACATATCCGCGCAAAAAAGCCCAATCTCTAATTGACGAGCTCAATAGTAAACCATCGAACGACACCATCTATAAAATAGAACCCATATACGACGAGGACGAAACAAGATGATGAATGCAATCGTTCTATCGGATCAGGACCTCGAAAAGCTCGCCGATAAGGTCGCAGGTAAAATTGCGGATAAAATCGCGACGAAAATCAGTATCGAGAAAATGAACATTAATGAAGCCGCGGATTATCTGAAAATGAGCGCGTCATCGGTGCGGAGACTAATCACTAACGGTGAAATCAAACCCTATCGAGTGGGCGGTATAGCAGAAAAAGGCGGAAACTTAAGATTCACACGTAAATCGCTCGATGCCTGGGTCGATAAACAGGAGGCGCTCGATGATAAGTGATCTTTTAGAAGCTATTAACAAAACAACCGGCGAAAAGGTCGAAACCGACACCGAATATATCGGCGAATGCAAACACGGAGAATTCCTGCACGTCGTATTTCTCAAAGAAAAGTTTACGGTATGTCCTTATTGCCAACTCGAAGCGAAAGTATCGATCTTACTCAGTTATGCGCAGAAGATGGCGCTGAATGACCATGAGGCGCAAGACATCCTTGATGTTATTGAAAATCAATCTCAGGAGGAATACTGATGCCATACGCACGATGCACGAAATGTAGTAAATGGATCGATTGGTCGAACACCAGGGGATCAAGGTTAAAGGATATTGAACACTGTAAAGGCTTCCCTGTCGAACGCATTACGTACCAGGTAATCGAAGGCCGACATCCGCTTATCAACAAAGCGGAAAGAGATGAATTGAAAAATGTGTCCGGGTATACAAGACGTTTAGATAAAGATGGTTACAGCCATTACGCATATAAAGCGAAATCCGGCATTTATGTCCGGGACAATAACGATATTTTACATCTTGTGACACCATCCCCGGACAATCCGGGGAATGAAAAGGAAGCTGGATCTTAATAAATAAACAACTTTCCGGGGATGTCTCCGGAAGTGCGATCCATGGCGCAAAAACGGCAACCGAAAGTATTTTGAATGCCTTCGGTGAGCTTAGGGAGCATCGCCGTAGACGCGGTGGAGGCCGAAAGCATCCTCCTCCATGACTCCGGGCAAAGGTTACGACTGGATGATCGGACCGGTTAATCGGGATGTGAGTTCGAATCTCACTGGATCGCAAAGACATCGATTTCGAAAATGAGGGATCGAAATGAGTACCGAGACAATCGAAATGGATAAAGTGGTCAAATCCGGGGAACGGATTCTAACCTGCGGGGTACACCCGGGAGTGAGCGTCGTTTTCTCAACGAGAATACACGCCGAATGTCCTCTTTGCAGAATCGAGCGCTCTCTCGAAGAGCTTAATTCGAGGCTCAATAAAGCGATAAACGAATAGAAAGGAGGAAACAGTGAACGTCAGGAAAACGAACCTACAGAACATCGGAAGAGGTGTGGCGTGCGAGTTGTTCGAGGAAGATTTCAAGAAGGTCCTCGCGAACATCGCGGACGAAAACACGGAAGCCGAAACAGTCCGGGAGATAAGAATCACGATCAAGATCAAACCATCGGAAACCCGGGAAATAGGAGCGACGCGGATCACTTCATCGATTAAGCTCGCACCTGTTAAGGCATTCAAGGGGATGCTGTTCTTCGGAACGGACGGAAAGGAAATCAATGCATACGAGCAGGATATCGAGCAACCAGGTCTCGAAGGTATCGAGAACGTAACAAAATTTCAGAAAGGAAAAGCACAATAAATGGATCTTACAAAAGAAACAATAGAAAAAATCCAAACTCTCGCTGCACCGAATATCAGCGAGCATCATGGATACAAATTCACAGATAAGACGCTCACGCCGATTCTGCCGGTCGATTACCGGCCCGCGACACTGCTCGTCCATACACTTACGGGGATCGTCGATTTCCTGCGTGAAATAAAGATCGAGGATAACTATTTCATACATGTTGAGTCACCTTCCGAAGTTCACCTGTATTCGAAAGCACGCGGTGTAAAGATGGAACGCACACATTATATCGAAAGCAACCTGCAGGACTTCCGGGGATTCGCATTCGGTCAGTTTCTTCCACACGAACAATTTATTATTAACCTGCAGACGCTTTTTATCCCGAACGATGACCTGGCCAGGCTTTTAAAACTGGTCGGAACAGCTAAAAATCAAGGCTCGATCGAGAGCACGGACGACGGCATCGGGCAGAAGATGCAGATTGCAAAGGGTGTGCACCTCGGAGAAACAGTACCGATCGCGAATCCTTTCCAGCTCGCTCCGTACCGGACCTTCCCGGAGGTAGAGCAACCCGAGAGTATGTTCGTATTGCGTGTCCGGGGAAAAGAAGGATCGATCCCAGAGTGTGCGCTTTTCGAATCGGACGGGCTCGCATGGAAGATAAAAGCCATCCAGATCATTCGCCTTTATCTTAAGAAGGAGTTTCCGGAGATACCGATCATCGCGTAACCCATCCGAAGGGAGCCCGATCACTCCGGATCGCGTGACCGAGCTCCCTATTTATAAACCGAAAGGAGAGCCCATGAAACGAGAAGCGTACCCTTTGAGCTGGCCGGAAAACTACCCGAGAAAGAATTCCCGGATCAATTCACGATTCCGGGGATCCTCCGTGAATCAGTGCTGGCAGCTCGTCGACGATGAAGTCCGAAGAATGGGCGGTCGGAATCTGATCATTTCATCGAACCTGAAAGTCAAGATGAACGGCGTGCCGTATTCGGCGAATAACGACGGGGGAGATCCCGGAGTCGCTGTGTATTTCGACTTCAAGGGTAAATCCGTATGCATGGCTTGCGATAGTTACCGGAGAGTATGGGAGAACACCTATGCGATCGCGCAGACGATCCGGGCTATGCGTGCATGTGATCGATGGGGAGTATCCGGGATTCTGGACAGGCTCTTTACGGGCTTTGTCGCGCTCACCGACGATGCCGGAAAATCCTGGCATACGGTTTTAAAATGCTCTCCGGACGCAACACGGGACGAAGTAAAACATGCTTATCGCAAGATTATGAAGGAAGAACATCCGGACGTTGACGGCAATCACGAACGAGCTGTTGAAATCAATAAAGCTTACGAGGAAGGGATGTTCCATTCGGAACCGTGTTCAGATTTATGAAAATACAAATAGCCGACCTTTTCTGCGGAGGCGGAGGTGAAACAACAGGAATCGTTCAGGCGGCGCAAGCAGCAGGTCTCCGTATCGATCTCGCGGCCGTGAATCACTGGCAAATCGCAGTCGATACGCATCGGATGAACTATCCGGATGCGCGGACTTATTGCCAGGATATCGCAACCTTGAATCCGCTCGATGTATTCGGAGTTCGCGATCGCGTCGACCTTCTTTGGGCGAGTCCGGAATGTACTCACCATTCAATGGCTCGCGGTGGCCGGCCACGGAGTGACCAGGGTCGAGCGTCTGCATGGCTTGTATTGAAATGGCTTTCTGAGCTTTATGTCCGGCGTGTCATTCTGGAAAACGTCCCCGAGTTTTTAAACTGGGGGCCATTGGGCGCAGACGGGCAACCGTTAAAAAGTCGAAAGGGTGAGACATTCCGGGCATTTGTAACGGCTTTGGAATCACTCGGGTATAAGGTGGAATGGCAGCTTCTATGCGCCGCGGATTATGGAGATCCCACAACTCGGAGGCGTCTATTCATACAAGCAGTCCGTGGTGGCGCGCGTATCCTCTGGCCGGAACCTACACACGCTCAGACACCCTCATTATTCACCCAGAAAACATGGATTCCCGCTCGTGATGTGATCGATTGGTCTATTCACGGAGAATCAATATTCAATCGGCGACGCGCGTTGGCTCCAGCGACGCTTCGCCGTATAGAGGCAGGAATTCGCAGGTATTGGGGGGAGTGGGCAGAACCGTTTATCGTGATATTGCGAGGGACAAGCACGACGCGAGAGACATTACAACCGATGCCGACTATTACCGCGGGTGGCGGGCATGTAGGGATCGTGCAGCCTTTCGTTATGGCTATTGATAATCGCGGTAGAGAAAAAGGATATGCTCATTCTATTGATGATCCTCTTCGGAGCATAGTGACTAAAAATCGCTTCGGAATCGTAGAACCATTCATGGTGCCGTTTTACGGAGAGCGGAACGGACAGAATCCGCGATCTCATGGAATCGCAGATCCGATACCGACAATTCCGGCGAGCGGGGACGGAAAGTTCGGAATCATCGAGCCTTTTATCCTTCATCAAGATGCACCGGGTCGGCCGCGAATGATGAATGAGCCAATTCCGACAGTCAGGGCTAAAAATGGACATGGAGTCGTCGAGCCCTTCCTCATCAAGTATTTCGGTACAGCCGAAGGACAATCAACGAAAATCCCGATTGGAGCGCTCACTGCAAAAGACCACTACGCGCTTATTGAAGGTCAACCCATAAGCCTCGATATCACATTCCGAATGCTCCAACCTCATGAACTCGCAGCGGCTCAGGGATTCCCACGAGGCTACCGATTTGCAGGAACGAAGACGGACCAGGTGCGGCAGATTGGGAATTCAGTTCCAGTCGGAACAGCTCGAGCTCTCGTTTTGGAGGCTCTCAGCGCATGATTGAGAAGCCGCAGACCATACATTCATGGTGAGCTTTTCCCGTCGTTGAGGGATAAAGCAGTAGTAGAAGTTGTCGAAAGTTTAGCCGATTCCTCCGTGCGAGGCAGGCAACCACCCGCGAGGCAAGGCGCGGATGACCAAAAAATAAAGGAGGATTTTCCAGGGAAATAAAGGATTACCACTCTCTCTATTTTCAGACGAAACACGGGGCGGGAATGATAAGCCTCCCGCGCCCGTGTAATTTAACACGGAGGAAAAATAAAATGAAGTCGTTTTCTTTTAAGTGGCGGTATGCGATCAACCGGATAATGATGGTTTCCCTTTTTTTAACCGCGGCAATCATAGTCGGTATACTCACCGCGAATGTGACCTGTAACACAATTCTCTTTCAAATGCCCGGAGCTGTCTCGTTTGAATTCCGGGAATTCGTATATAGCGTCATTCTCATTTTTACATACGTATGCTGTGGCATTTTTTCCGCGATCATTCTCCTTTTCAAGCGCGAGGACATAGATCGAACAGTCGCGAACATGGGGACTTATCAGAAACAGGATCTGATAGCGGCGCTACAGAAAGACCTCGAAGAAGAGGAAAAGATCAACAGTAAGATCGTACAGATGCAGAGGAAGTAGAGCTCATTTAAAGCGCAAGTGGGGGAATTGATGGAAGCTTATGAAATACCGGTAGATGTCAGGCAGAGAGAGCAGTTTTTAGATTTTGGGCTCACGCATATATCGGATAGGGAACTCGTATCAATTCTCCTATGCACCGCCGGCACGAGGAATAACGCACTCGCGGGGCGGGTTCTTTCTCTCCTCGATTCCAAGAATTACCAGGTGAATACAAATGACCTGCAGGTGATTCCTGGGCTCGGCAAAGATAAGGCCGCGATGATCATAGCGGCGCTCGAACTCGGGAGGAGAACCTTCGGTGGTGGAGAGAAGCAGAAAATAAGGACTTGTTCGGATGTATTGGAGCAAATACGCCATTACGCGGATAGGGAGCAGGAATGCTTTATAGCGCTCTCCATCAATGGAGCGGCGGAAATCAAAGCGGTGCGCGTGATATCCGTCGGGCTCGTCAACAAGACTCTCGTACATCCGCGCGAAGTGTTCGCGGGCGCGATCACGGATAAGGCGGCGGCGATCATATGTGCGCACAATCACCCGAGCGGCAACACGGAACCGAGCCCGGAGGACAGAAAGATCACTTTGACACTCAGGAAATCGGGGAAGCTTCTCGGTATCCCGATGCTCGACCACATCATCTTCTCGAGGAAAGGATATTACAGCTTTCATGAAAACGACAAGCGGTAAAAAGTTATGGGAAAAGTGAATAAATCGAAAGGCAATATGTATCCGTGGGTTACGCATACGTGGGAACCGTTCAAGCCATATAGGTGTCTTCATAGGTGTTCATATTGTTACGCGGTGAAGATGCGTGAACGCTTTGGGACGAAATTGACGGATATTCCCGAGCTTGACGAACCGTTTCCGGATCTCGGGAGCGGACGGACTATTTTCGTCGGGCACATGAGCGATATATGGGCATGTAACATCAGAGATCGGGCGTTACATAAGATTTTGTACTATTGCGAAGATTTTAATAATCATTATGTTTTTCAATCCAAAAATCCGGGGATGTTTTTATCCTTCGTTAATCCGTTATTAGGATATGAGCAAGATCGATTTACATTCGGCACTACCATAGAAACAAACCGTGAATACCCGATTTCTAGAGCTCCAGCACCCTGTTATCGCCTGAGATTCATTACGGCAATGAAAAAACGTGGGTATGAGACCTTCATCACAATTGAACCTGTTCTCGACTTCGATTTATCCAGATTCATTGAAATGTTGAAAGATGCGCAACCGAGCTTTATCAACATAGGTGCCGATTCAAAGAAATCGAACCTTCCGGAACCATCAGCCGAAAAAATTGCTTCGTTAATCCGGGGAATCCAGGAACTCGGGATTGAGTTGCGTGTCAAATCGAATCTCGATCGATTGCTGGGGGGAGAATGATTTTACGAGTATTCCCTCGCAGAACTTCAATGACTCCCACGGACGAATATGTGCGCATAGGTGAACCGGATTTATTTCTTCCGGATGATATTACGGAGGTGCATATATCAACCTGTTTTACGTGGGATTTCTATGAATCGGATAGATTATTCAGGGCATGGGAAAAGATTGCACCCGTAAAAGTGGGAGGTCCTGCCCATGGGCGAGAAGCGGGGGATTTTAATCCTGGGCTTTATGTAAAAAAGGGATGCGTGATTACATCCCGCGGGTGTCCGAATCATTGTTGGTTTTGTGCCGTATGGAAGAATGAGGGGAATATACGCGAGCTCACGATCGAGGACGGGTATAATGTGCTCGATTCGAATCTCCTTGCCTGTTCGGATGATCACATCAAACGTGTTTTCACTATGCTTTCGAAACAAACGGAGCGCGTGAAATTCACCGGAGGATTCGAGGCGAAACGTTTTCAAGAATGGCATATAGATCAACTCCTACGATTAACACGTCGGCCGCTCATTTTCTTTGCTTATGATACTCCGGACGATTATGAACCTCTGAGAATTGCACGAGCGATATTGAAAAATGCCGGAATCACGCGTCATTACCTTTGTTGTTATTGTCTTGTCGGATATAGAGGTGATACGTTCGAAAGTGCTGAAAAACGACTCAATCAAATAATCGGGCTCGACATGGTTCCGTATGTCATGATTTATCGGGATCGAGAAGGTTACCTTAACCCGGAATGGATTAAAATTCCGAAGAGAGTGGTTCAATCCGGTAACCATTTTCCGGAGGGCCCGAGCGTGAGTTTAAAAGCTCCATTCCCCTATTTTGGGGGTAAAAGCCGGGTCGCGGCGGTTGTGTGGCGGCTCCTGGGACAACCGAAACACTATATCGAACCCTTCTTTGGTAGCGGTGCCGTTCTCCTCGTACGGCCGCATTATAAGCCGACCATGATCGAAACAGTGAATGATGCAGATGGCCACATTGCGAACGTGTGGCGAGCTATACAATTCGCATCGGAGGAAACCGCCCGGTGGTGTGACTGGCCGGTCAACCACGCCGATCTTTCCGCACGCCGGAAGGAATTGATAAAGAACTCGCATAGACTCATCGAAAAACTGGCAGCAGATCCGGAATTCTATGATGCGAAGCTTGCCGGATACTGGATTTGGGCGGCATCCTGCTGGATTGGGTCCGGGCTCACTTTCGATACGATTCCTAACGTAGGGAGATCTCCACAGGGAGTTCACTCGAGGATTCCACGGCAAGGTAGACGTGCCTTCGGGATACAGGCGCAGATGCCTCATGTATCGGGCTTCCCTTGGGGAATACAGACACAACGGCCGCATCTTCTATCAGCGGGGGGAATAAATGGGAAGCGTCCGAAGTTGACCGGTAACAAGGGTTGTGGTGTACATCGGTCCGCATGTAGAAACGGGGCAATTTATGAATGGTTCGACGAACTCGCGGCCAGGCTTCGTAATGTCCGCGTAGTATGCGGGGATTGGGCGCGTGTATGTGGAGGCAACTGGCAGGACTACGTAGGCACCTGCGGCATCTTCTTCGATCCTCCATATGGCGATGCGGCGCGACGAAAAAACATTTATGCGAAAGACAGTCTGGACGTCGCGGGAAAAGTACGAGAATGGGCTTTAGGACGTGCACAAAAAGAGACATATCGAATTGTAATCGCTGGATATTATGAAGAGCACGAGTGTTTACTTTCCGAGGGATGGGGTGTTCATAGATGGTCCACTAACGGAGGATACTCAAATTTAGGTCATAACCAAGGACGAAAGAACAAGGATCGGGAAGCGCTCTTCTATTCCCCTCACTGCCTTCCACTCGAGAACGAACAACGGGAGCTGTTTTAAAATGGTGTATGTCGACGACTATTTTGCGGATTTCAGGCGTATGAAAATGTGTCATATGATTGCGGACACGGATGAAGAGCTCGATGCGATGGCTGACCGAATCGGCATAGAAAGACGATGGAAACATAACGGGACACATTACGATGTGTACATGTCGAAACGTAAGCTTGCGATTGAAAACGGGGCTATAGAAATATCAGTATTTGTACTCGCAAGAATGGAACACGAAAAGCGAAAGAAGAAGCACGAAAAAGAAAATAATCTTAAAAAGTAACCGGGAGGGGAGCTTTTAAAATGAAATGGTTCAAACATTACACGAAGGCACATGAAGACCGCGCAGTTGAAAAACTGATCCTCGAGTTCGGAGTGAAAGGCTATGGGTTGTATTTCTACTGCCTTGAGATAATCGCCGGTACGCTCGATAGCGAAAATATCACGTTCGAACTTGAACCAGATGCGGAGATCCTCGCACGTAGGCTCTCCATGGATACGATCGAAGTCGAAAAAATCATGAAAAGATGTATCGAGTTCGGGCTTTTCGAGCTTGCAGCAAAATCGGGACGAATTACCTGTCTAAAAGTAGCTAAATTCATCGATAAATCGCAATCGAAGAATCCAGAAATGATCAGAATGATAGAGAGATTCAAAGAAATCCGGGGACTTCCCGGAACTTCCAAGAAGATCCCGGAAAATCCCGGAGGTTCAGTACCAGAAGAGAATAGAAGAGAAGAGAATATAAGAGATAATAATATTAATATGTCTGATTCAAATTCTGAAGATGAACTTTTTTCAGAATCGGAATCAGTCGAAGAAAAAGCTCCTTTGAATCTCCCCAAAGCGGAGAAAGACACGGAGAATCCGCGTTCTCTTTTCAAAACAATAATCGATTACCTGAACGAGAAAGCGAATACAGCTTATCGCTATGGATCTGACAAAACGAATCGACATCTCAATGCCCGGATTTCCGAAGGTTACAGTTTTGCTGACTTTAAAACGGTCATCGATAAAAAATGTGAGGAATGGATGGGAACCGAATGGGAAAAGTTTATCAGACCGGAAACGCTATTCGGAACGAAATTCGAGAGTTATCTCAACCAGCGAATCCGGGGAAGTCCTGGATGTGAATCTGCCGGAGAAACCTTTGAGGAAAGGACGAAACGTGTGATCGCAGAAATTGAAGCTGAGGGAAATACGGGGCATTTATTATGAAAATTAACGATTTCATGACGAGTGTGCAAAAATATTGGGGTAAATATGAAGAGGTTGTAAGTACTGCGGTAATTCGTTATCTGAAAGTTTTTCGTGAGCAGACAATCGCAGAATTACTCGATCTCTGTGTATTGAAATATCCGAGGGTAAATAAAGAGGGATTTCCGTTACCTCCTCCTGATGTGGCGCAATTAAATATGCTCATCGATACCGCTATTATCAAAGCAGGAAAGAAGGACTCAAAAAGCGTGGAATCAAAGCCGGAATCTCCGGAACCCGTTGAAGATCATTCAAAAGAGATTGACCAGCTCTTAGAGAAATTTAGGGAAGAGCATCATTCAGAAAAGACGGATAAAGAAAAACGTCTTGACGCGAGAAGAGCGTTACTTGCGGAACAAGCGCGGAAACTGGGGGTGTGATGTTCAAGCTCGAATACGTAGGTCCGGTATGCGGCGTCAATAAACGATATGGTATTTTTCGTGGAAGGATGGTTCTTTCTATGCAATACCGGGAATTTGTGCAAGATCTGACATTACAATTCTTACTTCAACGCAAACAAAAACCTGGAACAAAGAAACATGTATCAGTTTCAATTCAACTTTGGATCCCGGATAAAATGGACAGCGATGCGCCTTTGAAGCCGATCTTTGACGCGTTGCAGCATGCTGGAATACACGAGAACGACAATCAGATCAGGCGATATCATGTCGAGAAAACAGATGCGACGGAACCAAGGATAATGATCGAAGTGAGAGAGATATGCTGAAGGAAGCTGGTCTTTTTGGATCGATAGATAAAGTAAACGAGGCCATCCAATTTTTAATAGACCTTGAACCTCCGGAGGGATATTGGATTGCGTTCTCTGGCGGGAAGGACTCGATAACTATTTATGAACTCGTAAAAATTGCAGGCGTTAAGTTTGAAGCGCACTACAATTTTACGACAATTGACCCTCCGGAACTTGTAAAGTTTATCAAAGATAATTATTCGGAGGTGCAAATCGATAAACCTAAAGAATCATTTTTTAAACTTGTAGAGAGAAAAGGGTATCCAACGCGTCAATGCCGATGGTGTTGTGACGTTCTCAAAGAACAAGGCGGATCAGGACGGAAGATCGTGACTGGGATCAGAAAACAGGAATCGGTGAAACGGTCAAAAAGAAGGATGGTTGAATTTTGTTATAAGAAAAAAAACACTATCTACATAAATCCAATAATCGATTGGTTGGATTCTGATGTTTGGGATTTTATTAAGATTCAAAAATTGAAATATTGCTGTCTTTACGATCAAGGGTGGACTCGGATTGGGTGCCTCTTCTGCCCAATGGCAGGTAGAGAGCGAAGATTATACGAAGCAACTCTATATCCTAAATACGCAAAAGCTTTTGTCCTGGCATTTGATAAACGCCTACGCATAGCGAAGGATCGAGAACTACGAAGCGCAAAAAGATTTTCTTCGGGTACTGAAATGTTTGATTATTGGATTAATGAACGACATTCGGAAGATCCTGATCAGACTGTAATGTTCGAATAGAGCTGTAATTTTAGGGAGGGAAAAATTGAACGAGAAACGCGGGAAACGGAATCGGCGAAATGCTGATATCAGAATGGTTCGGATATCTGTATACATTCCTGAAAATATTAAGAAATGGATTGAGCGAACAATCAAAGGTGAGGAAAAGAATAAATCATGGGTCGTTGAGGATGCTCTTCTCGATGGATTGCCGGAAAAATACCAAAGAGATTACGGTGATAAAATGTTATCGAATGGTGACAAAATAATTTGACATCATCTTATAGAATACGAATAAATGATATATGACATTTGTTCTCTGGGAGGGGAACTATTACGCCGACAAAATCGAAAAGACAATGCGCTTATCCTCTTTGTGGCAACCTGATAACCGCAGGCTCCTATTGTTCTGTTCATATCAAACATCAGCCCGTCTATAAAGATAACCGTCCTACAGCCGCAGAACGCGGGTATGACGGATACTGGGCGAAGTTTTCGCGCTGGTTTCTTTCCCGCCATTCTAAATGTAAGAAATGTAATGCACAGGCACAGGTCACCGATCATGTAATTGCATTCGCAAAGCAAAGACTCGATTATAAGAATACACCGTTTATCAGGCTCGAACCATATCACCAGGCATTATGCCAGACGTGTAACAAACGCAAGGGAAAGAGGGAGGATAAACAAGCATGAGATATTCACCGGGGGGTATGCCGGGTCAAATCTCTACGGCTTTTTGCTTTTAAC
>Ga0075320_1000003_pt1 | contig 41141 bp, 63 predicted proteins | sample MayberryNE_TuleC_2_FD_120049 | JGI IMG/M metagenome (GOLD analysis project Ga0075320, IMG submission 120049) | Natural and restored wetland microbial communities from the San Francisco Bay, California, USA, that impact long-term carbon... | ecosystem: Environmental > Terrestrial > Soil >... | reverse complement strand
TACGCTCCCCAATGACTGACGCCTTTTCGTATGCCTTATATTTTTCCTACGGAAAAACACACGGCCCTAAGGCTACCAGGGACTACTCGCCCTCGCCTTCGGCTCTCCATGGCTCGTAGCGAAAGTTCAGTCTCTTCAACATCTGGCTACCCGAATGGCCGGAGTGCGTGAGCAAGGTTCCAGTGATAGAGAAAACTCTGGAAAGAGTCATTGGACGACTAACCGTCATGGGTTCTCAGGCAGCTCCAGGGTTCATGAAACCCGAAGGCTTAGTCCTCCTAGCTACTCAGAACCGAAGTGTACGATATAAGTACATTATGAATAAGTAGCAAGTTAAACCAGATTTGATATACTTAATCTTCGCCGTAGTAGTTCAGTTGGCAGAGCGACAGGCCGTTAACCTGTATGTCGGGAGTTCGACCCTCTCCTCTGGAGCCATAGTCTTGTAGTTCAATAGTCAGAACACCCGACCGATAATCGGGAAATAATGGTGCGAATCCATTCGGGACTACCATCTCGGTATAGCGCAGCTAGGTAGCGCACGTGCTTTGGGAGCATGGGGTCGGGAGTTCGATTCTCTCTACCGAGACCAATTATTGGGATATGGTGAAATGGTTATCACACTAGACTTTGACTCTGGAAAATAGATGAAACGATGTAATAATTGTGCTACTGAAAAGGATTATTCAGAGTTTAATCGAAATAAATTAAAAAAAGATGGGCTGCAAACTTATTGTAGGCCATGTGCTCAAAAGTTCAATAACGATAATTATCGTAATAGCCCTATAAGACGAGCAAAGCTTCGGGCTAGAGATAAGAAAGAAACTGAAAAAAGTTATCAAATGATTTTTAGGCATAAGAGGTTAGTTGGTTGTCGTAAATGTGGAGAAAGAGAGCCTGTAGCATTGGACTATCATCACATAGAGCCGAAACTAAAAGATATGCCTGTTAGTAGAATGGTATGTTTTTCTCATAAAAGATTGAAGGCAGAAATTAGAAAATGTGTTGTTATATGCTCTAACTGCCACAGAAAGTTACATGCTGGGCTTATTACTTTGTAAATCAGGTTCGAGTCCTGATAGCCCTGCCAGTTTATAGCGGGTTAGTTCAGTGGTAGAACAGAGGGTTCATATTCCTCATGTCGAAGGTTCAACTCCTTCACCCGCTACCATTTACGGAGAAGACGCTTACTAGGAAGAGCACCTATTCTATTAAATGGGATTAATGTATAATGTAATCCATGAAAATAGAATGTAAAAAACACGGATTAACAGAGCACTTTACTCATGTTGATACAGGTCGCACTCGAACACGTTGTTATCAATGTAATCTTGAAGGCGTATATCGGCATAGAAAGAAGAAAAAGACTTGGTGCGTGGATTATCTAGGCGGTAAATGTATTAAGTGTGGCTATAACAATTGTTTAGAGGCACTTGAGTTTCATCACCGAGACCCTACGCAAAAGGATTTTGGCTTTGCTCAATATCAGAAAGTTAGTTATAAGCGACTGGCAGAAGAATTGGACAAATGCGATTTGCTTTGCGCTAACTGCCATCGTGAGAGACATGTCGAGCTTAAAGACTGTAACCCAGAGGTCGGCTAGCCCGTCAAGGTTCGAATCCTTGCTTCTCCACCACTAGGAGTAATAATGGCTGATATATTCGTGTTCGGCAGTAATCTTATGGGAATTCACAAGCGCGGAGCAGCGTTAACAGTATTGGAGAAGCATGGTGCAAAACTCGGACAAGGAATCGGACTCCAAGGCAACTCCTACGCAATACCAACTAAAGAGACACCCAGAAGGTCATTGGATCTTATTTCCATTAACAAGTTTGTCGCAGACTTCTTGTCCTACGCTTCATATACTCCAGAGCACAATTACATGGTCACACCAATCGGTTGCGGTCTTGCAGGATGGCGACCAGAGCATATAGCTCCTATGTTCCACAGAGTGTTCGATTTAAAGAACGTCAAGTTACCCAAGGAATTTGCGGAGTTTTTGCCCTGGATGGCAACTTTCCCCAATTCTATCGCTACATTTAATGATTACGAGTGAAACTTGACACAATATATAGTGTTTTTACCTAAATTTGTGCTAAGTTAGGATTGATATCTTCATTTAGGCTCGCATGATGCGAATCTGGCAAAGGATTGCCCCTACATGGACAAAGCAGCTCAGCTGAAGCTTGAGAACGCAGAAATAGCGGCCAAGCTACGGGGTAGTTTACTACTCTTTATTCAGGCTTTCTTCCCTATACTGACAGGGCGAGATTTCATTATCTCACGTCCGGTAGGTAGAGAGAGCCACTTCATTACTATTTGTCGTGCGTTAACTCGTTGTACGCGCCTCGAATCTTTACGCCTATTAATTAACGTCCCTCCTGGTCACGGTAAGTCCGTCATCATAAGTTTCTGGATAGCTTGGTGCTATGCGAAGTGGGGTGACTGTAATTTCCTGTATATCTCCTATGCTAAGACTCTGGCTGCGACTCATACTGACACGGTGAAGCGATTAATGACGCTTCCGCAATATAAGGAGTTGTTCGATGTACATCTGCGAGACGATTCACAAGCTAAAGATGCTTTTACTACAGAAGATGGCGGAACAGTTTCCGCATTTGGTTCTGCTGGTGCTATTACAGGACGAAATGCAGGATTGCCAGGACTGGATAGATTCTCTGGAGCAGTTGTCATCGATGATAGTCATAAGCCCGATGAAGTCCATTCCGATCTCATTCGAGAGTCGGTCATCACCAATTTCCGTGAAACCATTCAGCAGAGACCTAGGGGTATCAATGTCCCCATTGTCTTCATAGGACAACGTTTACACGAACAAGACTTACCCGCTTACTTCCTTGCGGGCGAGGATGGCTATGACTGGGATAATGTCGTTCTAAAATCACTTGATGAGGCTGGTAACGCACTTTATCCCGAAGCCTTCCCTTTAGAAATGCTATTAATTCGCCAAGATAAAGACCGCTATGTGTTCGCAGCTCAGCATCAACAAGACCCGCAACCTGCTGGTGGTGGTCTATTTACACCAGAAGATTTCCCACTCCTTGCGGAGGAACCCAATTATGCGATTACTTTCATCACAGCAGACACCGCTGAAACCGAAGACCCGCGCAACGATGCCACCGTCTTCTCGTTCTGGGGTTTGTACGATATTGAGACTGAAGGCCGTAAGACTGGTGTTCTGGGTTTACATTGGATTGCTTGCCGTGAAATGCGCGTGGAACCTAAAAGGCTGGAAACCGAATTTCTGGACTTCTGGCAAGACTGCGCACGACACAAAACGCCACCTCTAAATGCTTTTATCGAGAAAAAGTCCACAGGAGTGACGCTTATCTCCATTCTGAAAGGGATGAGAGGACTTAAAGTGCGTGAAATCGAACGTACACGCAAATCCGGTAGCAAGTCTCAGCGATTTATCGACATACAACCATACATTGCGAGCAAACAAGTATCACTTCCTTCCCATGGTTCCCATACGGAAATGTGCGTTAACCATATGAAGAAGATTACCAATAACGATTCCCATGCTCATGATGATATTGCAGACACCTGTTCTGATGCGGTTCGTATCGCATTGATGGATAAGCTGCTCTATATCCACACGCATAAGGACGCATTATTTAGAAGTACGACACAGGAAGCCACAAATCGCTTGAATAGATTAAGTGAGCTGAAGAGGAAGGCATATAAGACAAGGAATTAGTCATGGCCGTTATTGCTAGGAAGCATACAACACAGTTAGACAAGATTAAGCAGTCGGTCGAACAGGCTTACACCTATTTTCGTCCGAATTACGAGCGATTTCATCAATTTATGCGCTTTGTGTATAAATCAACCTTAACGGAAGATGATATTGCAGTTTTGGCCACCCTAGGTCGTCCTCAAATTGAGTTCAATATGATGGAAGCCTACATTAGCCGATTACGAGGCGAGTTCTCACGCATGGAGCCTGGTTTCGTCATTCGTGCGCAAGATGGTTTCGATGACATTGACCCTAAACTAATTGACATTCTCGAAGCACATTTTCGTTCTATTTTAGTGGACTCAGACAATGATGGATTTAGCTATGATGTATATACTGACCTTCTGGTGGGTGGCTTTTCTGTTGTCGAGGTCTATACGGATTATGTATCTGAAATGTCCATGGATCAGAAAATATGTACCCAGCGTGCCTTCGACCCAACTCTATGTGGTTTCGACCCTCTGGCTCGTAAGTCGCATAAGGGTGATGGTAATTTCTGCTTCCAATTATTCCCGAAAGAGGCTGAAGAAGTAGAACGTGAGTACGGAAGTAATGCGCTAAAAGGACTGAAATACGCACGTAGCTTCTCAGGATTTAACTGGTCATATCGAGCTGCCAAGAAGGATATTGTTCTTTTATGCCAGTATGACAAGAAAGAGTTCAAGAAGGAGAAGATTACCAAACTCTCCAATGGCCGTGTCGTTGCCGTGAAACATTATGAGGAACTATTAGAGCTTTGGAACCAAGCTGGCCATATAGAACAAGCCCCTCAGCCAATTGGTAAGACCCGTGAAACAATTATTGAAACAATTGACCGCTATACATTTTCGGGTGCTGAGTTAATTAAAGTCGAGAAAACCAACTTCAAAATGCTTCCCCTGATTTTCTTCGATGGTAATAGTGCCGTATTGCGCGATAACAATGATTCTACGGCAGAGCAAATGACTCGTCCGTACATTTACAACGTTCGTGATGCTCAAAGGCTGAAGAACTATGCTGGCCAATCACTGGCGAACGAGCTTGAGAACACTGTTGAGCATAAATTTATTGCCTCTGTAGAGTCCATTCCAGAAGATTACATTGATGCCTACATTGATGTTCAGAAGCCTGGCACCTTACTCTATAACGCTTTTCTTGATGGTGATGCTAACACTCCTTTACCACCACCGCGCGAAATTGTGCGAACTCCAATACCACCTCAAATCAGTGAGACATTCCAAATGTCCGACAACCTGATTCAAGGTATCTTGGGTTCATATGATGCTGCTTTGGGCATTCAGAACAACGAGCTATCAGGTGTGGCGATTATGCAAGGCGCAATGCACTCTAACGCTGCTGCTATGCCCTATACCGTTGGCTTTATGAAGGGGTTGAACAGAGTTTGCCAGCAGATTCTTGATTTAATTCCAAAGTATTACGTCACGCCACGAAGCTTACCGATTGTAGAGCCAGATGGCAGCCGTACATACCAGGTCATTAACAAGCCTGGCAATCCGTTCATGAGCTACGATGCTATGAGTCTGGATGTTAAGGTTGAGGCTGGCGTGAACTTTGCTGTACAGAAGCAGATTAGCCTTGAGACCATCATTCAGTTAATGCAAACCTCTGAAGCATTTGCAGCCTTCATTAATACGAAAGGGCTTGGCATATTGCTCGATAACATTGAGATTCGCGGCATTGAAGGTCTTCGTCAAGCAGCTGGTCAATTTATGCAAGAGACTGCGCAGAAACAAGCTCAGATGGAGCAAATGGCTCAGCAACAGGCAGCGCAACAACTCGATCCGAAACAAGTCATGATGATGCAAGCTCAGGCTGAATTAGCGAAAGTGGCGCAGAAGAAAGAGGCAGTACAGACTCAGGCGCAAGTTGACCTAATTAAGATTTCTACTGATGACGCTGTGAAGAATAAGCAAGCTGATATCGATATGCTTAAAGTCATGGCCGATATTCAAGGTGCTGGCGTTGACCAAGCCTTGAAGCAGGAGAAGCTAGATGCTGAAAACGCACGTACAGCTGTCGAAATGGCAGTCAATGTGAGTTCTCATAAGCATGAAGTAGAACACGCAGACCGTACTCATGAGCTGGACAAGAAGGCTCTTGAGATGAAACCAGCTACTAAACCAAAGGAGAAATAACATGGGTGCTTTTGAAGCGCAGTTAATCGCATTGGCCGAAGCTATGGCTGAGCAAATATTAGCTCACTTAATGGCTAAATTGGGTACTAAATTGGGCGTAACGTTACCTGTTGCTCCAGTTCAAACACCACAATCTGTAGAATGAATAGCTCAGCCGCCAAAATCCTTCCCGCTCTTGATAGGGCGGAGGAACACTTGGAGGTCTACATTACGGTACGTTCGGTTAAGCACGATTGCCACACTGCGTATTTGCTTAGCAAGCACGAAATCGAAAATGGCCATGTTGAGCAAATTATTCGTGATATAAATTATCGCATATTGGATTTCATTCAGGAGAAATTAAATGCCGCTAGTGAAGGGAAAAGCAGCGAAGTCGAAAAAGGGCTTCTCAACTAATGTTAAGCGTGAAATGGAAGCGGGCAAGCCACAGAAGCAGGCGGTGGCAATAGCAGAATCAGTTGCAGGTAAATCTAACAGGAGTAAGAAATGAATTTCAGTGAAGCATTAAATGAAATAAAGAATGGCGCTCTTGTAAAGCGTTCTGGATGGAATGGTAAAGATCAATATGTATTCTTGGTTAATGGTTCCAACTTCAAAGTTAATAGACCACCGTTGCTTGGTATGTTTGATGAAGGTACAGAGATAACCTACCGTCCTCATATAGATATGAAATACCAAGATGGAAGCATTGGAGTCTGGCTAGCATCCATGGGTGATTTAATGGCTGAGGATTGGGAGTTTGCATAATGGCAAGCATGAACTTAGCTTATTTAGCAGGAATTATTGATGGCGAAGGATGTATTGGATTTACCAGAATTAGAGGTCAATTAGTACCTAGGGTAAGCGTTACCAATACGAATCTACAACTAATAGAAGATTTAAAGTCAAAATTCGGTGGCTGTATATTAACTCGGAAGCCTCATAAGCCTAATTGGAAACCAGCATCACATTGGGTAATAAGCAATCGAAAGGCAGTCGAATTAATTGACAGGATTTATAGATATCTAAGGGTTAAAAGCGATCAGGCTAAGTGTTTATTCTTGCATGATGCCATTCGTCCAGGTAAGGGATTCAGATGGACAGATGAGGGTATCGAGTCTTGTAAATTATTAGAAGACCAAATCAGATGGCTAAATAAGAAGGGTAGTGAGAGTGCCATTGAACCTATGACGATTGCCTATAGTGAAGCTCGTGAGGGCAAGAAGAGGAAGAAGTAATGGAATGTATTTATTTAGAATGGATTGACTCAATTTCATATCCTCACTGGGTTCAGAAAGATGATATTAAATGCGAACTTCCAGTAATTAAGAGTGTGGGATATATAGTAATGGAAACAGGTGAAGGAATCACAATATCAGGCAGTATTTCTGACCATTGTGTTGATTCTCCTATAACTATTCCTAAAATCGCCATCACAAAGCGAATCACCTTACATTTGGAGAAAGAAATGAGAGACAAGCCTAAAGGTGGAATGAGACTTGGCAAGAGCAAGAAGGTCACTGAGCCACGCAAGGAGAAAACAGGTGCTAAGCTTAAGAGTGAACGCACTGTAGAGACTAAAAAGCGCGATAAAGAGGGTAATGGTCGCGTTGTTAAGTCTAAGATGAAAGTGGATTTCTAAGGAGCATAAGATGGCTAAATTAACTGCTGCTAAGCGTAAGAAGATACCTAAATCTGAATTTGGATTGCCTGGCGAGAAGAAATATCCTATGCCGGATAAGATCCACGCCAGAAATGCAAAATCCAGAGCAAGTGAGATGGAGCATAAGGGTAAAATTTCTAAATCTACTGAGTCCAAAATTGATGCGAAAGCGGATAAAGTGCTCGGGAAGAAAAAGAAGTGATATTAAACCTTTGTTTAACACCTGTTCCATTTGCTAGAAATGTTGCTATACTAAATGCAATATACAAGATGTAGTGTTGACTAGGATTGTCTGACATTACATGTAGTACTCCGACTAGACGGAGCTAAAAGGACTCTAGGCCATTTACGTTGCTATACGGTAAAAATAGTCGGACTACCACGGACGGTAGGTGATCACGGTCACACCGGAAACAGTGAGGTTTCAAATGGACGATGCAAAGGATATTGCAGAATTATTGCAAGATGCTGATGTGGGTGAAGAACAGGTATTGAAAGATACTGAGGCTACACCACCTGAGAAAATGCTTCCTGCTTCCCAAGTGAATGAGCTGATTAAAAAGGCGAAACGCAAAGGAGAGCAGAAAATGCAAGAGCAATTAGACGCAGCTAAGCAGCAAATTGAGCAGCTTCAGACGCAAGAGGCGCAACAACAGTTGCAAAATACTGCGCAGACAGGCTCACCCCAAACGCCACAGCAACAGCAACGGCAGCAACAGGGTGGCATAGACGCACAGCAGATTCAGCAGCAAGTGATGCAACTAATGCAGAAGCAGCAGCAAGAGGAAGCGCAAAAGCGGCACGATGAACAGCTCGAACAGGAAGTAAATCAGGTAGCTCAACAGTATTTCGGCAAGATGGCTCAAGGTAAGGATATGTTTGAAGACTTTGAAGCAATCACAGCCGATTTTAACCCTGCTGAGTTTCCGCAATTAGTATTTTTAGCTAACCAGATGGATAACACCCCAGCCATTATATATGAGCTGAGGAAGAACCCAGGTAAATTAGCTGACTTAGCAGTATTGGTTGAGAAATCACCTAGTATGGCTAGGAACGAATTAGCGAAACTTTCCGACTCAATTAAGCGGAATGATGAAGCGAAACGTAACTTGCAAGAACCTCAAGACCCTCTTACACGTCTGAAACCTTCGCCAGTGGGAACAGACAGTGGTACGAAGTCCGTGCGGGATTTTAAGCAAGCCTCCTACTTAAAAGGCTAAAATCCTACCGAATGGTCATGTCTGTTCCTGATGAATATGGATATTTATCGGAGAAGATGACATGGCCGTTCCAAATAACATTTTGCAACAGGTACAAACCTATCAACTTAGTAACCTAGCGTACTTACAGAACTTAAACTGCTTCGTAGCTACAGCTAATACTAAATTCAAAAATTTCGAGAAACTGACTGCCAACCTTGGTGATACAGTTACGTTCGACTTGCCACCACGTTTAACTACTGCTGCCAGCCTTGTAGCTACATTCCAATCAGCTGACCAGAGAGTAGAAAACTTGACCGTGGATAAACCGATCAACGTTTCTTATGCGTTCACTGCGCAACAATTTATCTTCAACGTAGAAGACTACATGGAACAGTTCGGTAAAGCGGCTGTCATGGAAATGTCTGCTGAAATTGAAGCTGATATTGCGACTGTGTGCGTAGAAGCACCATACCGTTTCTACGGTGATGGCGTAACTCCAATTAACTCTTATGGCCAGTTAGCTGCTGCCTTAGCTATGTATCGTAACTACGGTGCTGCTAGAGACAACACTAAATTCTATTTGAGTGATATTGCTCAGTCTGCAATCGTTAACACTGGCTTGAACCAGTTCGCTACAGACCGTAACAACAAGTCTGCTAACAGCTGGGACGTTGGTGATTTCGACCGTGCTGCGTTCTACGTGTCCAACTTACTTCCAGTACATACTGCCGGAACAATCGGTGAAGACGGTACTGTGTTGACTGTAGTATCTGTAGTTAAGGACGCTAACGATGCGGTTATCCAAATCGTGTTCTCTGGTGCTGGTACTGACGCTGACGCTGTTAAAGAGTTCGATAAGTTCCAATTCTCTGACGGTGTTTCTGGTCAACCTAACCTTCGCTACCTGACTTTCATCGGTCACAAAGTGTCCTCTAACCCTGTTCAATTCCGTGCGTTAAATGATGCAGCTTCTAGTGCTGGCAACGTTACTGTTGACGTTTACCCACCATTGAAAGCTTCTGCTGGTAACACACGTAACTTGAACTTCGAAATTGCTGCGGGAATGCAAGTTACAGCATTACCTTCTCACAGAGCGGGCATGATTACTGCTGGTAATCCATTGTTCTTAGGTATGCCAACGCTGCCAGAAGAAGTTCCATTCCCTACAGGTAATGTAATTGACCCTGATACTGGCGTGTCTTTGCGTATGTATTACGGTTCTCTGTTCGGGCAAAACCAACGTGGAATGATTCATGACGCTATTTGGGGTAAGAAATGCGTCCCTGAATATGCAATGTCTGTAGTTTTCCCACTGTAATTGGCTTCGGAGGGTGAAAGCCCTCCTCTAATAAGGATATTAAAATGGCTATTTCAACACCAATCACCAATGCCCGACAGTACTACATCAATGGATTGCAATTGGCTTATGTCAGCGCAACAACAATGACTGTATCTGCTGGACGTTGCTCTAACTCTTCTAACGTGAACGACATTGCTGTCGGTCTGCCGTTAAATGTGGCTGCTACTCAGACTGGCGAATTGCCTGTTGCTGCTGGTACTGGTTCCGTAACTATTAACACTGCTGCTAATGGTGTTGCTGGTTTGGACACAGGTGCTATGGCTAACAACACGTTCTACGCTGTTTATGCTATTGGCGACAGTTACGGTAATAACCCTGGTTCAGCTTGTATCTCCGCTAACTTGGTTTCCCCGTTACTTCCAGCTGGTTACGACATGTCTTTCCGTATCGGCTATATCAAGTCAAATGGCTCAGCTCAAATCCTGCCATTTAGACAAGATGGTTGCGGTTTAGACCGTTGGATGTGGTATGACGCTTCCATTGCAACAAGCGTAACTGCTGGTGCTTCTGCTACATACGCGCCTGTAGATGCGTCTGCTTCTTTGCCAAGCTCTACTCCAACAATGGTTAACTGGTTATGCGTGTTCACTCCAACTGCTGCTGGTAACAAACTTGTATTAGCTCCTGGTACTTCTACATCTACCAATGGCTATGCTCAAGCGTCTGGTGCCGTAGCTGCTGTAGTTGAAACTGTAAACTTAATTTGCCCAACTGACAGTCCTAACACTGATGCTATTGACTATAAAGTCACTGGTTCTGCTGTTGCGATTAACGTTCAGGCTTATTTAGACCAATTAGCAGTTAACCCAGTAGCATAAGGATATGCCATGGCCTACACCACATTACAGCTCATCAACAATGCCTATTATGAATCAGGCATTGTTTCTCGTGGCTTTGAGACGGTTGTAGGCCAGCAGGCTAACGATGGCTTACAGTTCCTAAATGACCTTATTGCGGATAAGACTGTGGAAAATGGTCTTATCCCTTACTACGATGAATATGATTTTGCTGCGGTTATTGGGCAAGAGAAATATTTTATTCCTGACCTAATTGAGATTGATACGTTCGTGTTCTACATCGATACGGTACGTTACCAGACAGAGAATAGGGCGAGACGTGAGTACTTTGGTTCATCAAGAGCTGACAACATTCAGTCGTTACCAGGTAGCTGGCATATGGAGCGTTGCTTCCAAGGAGCTAACCTCTACATCTATTTCAAGCCGAATCAAAACTTTCCATTAACCATTTGGGGACAGTTTAGGCTACAGCAAGTAGTAATTAATCAAGACTTATCACTGACGTTGGATAGGTTCTACATCAACTATTTAAAATTTGACTTGGCAGCTCGGTTATGCGCTGAGTACAACTACTCCGTTCCACCAGGCGTTGCTAAGGAATTAGCTAAGTACGAAGACAATATTAGTAAGAAAAGTGGGCCGATGGATCTAAGATTGACCAAATTGTCAAGTCTACAGAGACGTGGTGGTATTAACTACGGTCAAGTCAACTTAGGCCATGGATGGGTGAGCTAATATGGTGATGACCCCTGGAGCCACGCAAATCCCAGTAAGGATTGTGGGATCGAGTATATTCGGTCGTCATCCGATTATTTCAGATGAACGCACGTGGAATATGTTTATCTCAGATGACTGGCTAATTAACTTTGCGGGCTATGAGCAAGCAGTAGAAATTCTTGGTACTGGCGTAGAAGGCCGTGGCCTATTTCATTCCACAAGGGGTAACTTTCTATTAACAGTTATTGGAGCAAACGTTTATCGTATTGATGCCAACTTAGGCTATTCGTTCCTATTTACACTAGGAACTGCGAGTGGCGAAGTGTTCATGGATGAGAACTTAAGCTCTCAGGTGGCAATTGTCGATGGCGCGAGTGCTTACATTTACAACTACACTACTGAATCAGTAGGCTTAGTTGATTTCGTTTACACTGGTGGTGGCACACCATTTACCCCGAATTATGTCACATATCAGAACACGTACTTCATTTTCGGGAATGGAGATAACACAACTTCGGGTTCCCAATGGTTCGTCTATAAGACTGGGTTTAATCCTACAACCTTGGCTAACCCTCTACAGCTCGTATGGGTTCAAACATTAACGCTACAGACTAAACCTGACTTTGCTAAAGCATGTATTAGAATTCCCAGCCATGGTAACAACCTCCTTGTTCTTGGCTCAACTGTAGCGGAAATTTGGACGAACGTAGCAGGGCTACAGATTTACCAGCGTCAATCCTCTATCAACATCGACTATGGGGTAGCGTCTGTTTCTACGATTGCTGCTTCAGATGACATGATTGCGTGGCTCGGTATTAACGAAAAGTCCTCTCCAGCGATTATGGTGATGATGGGTGGTAAGGCTGAAAGGCTTTCTACGGATGGAATTGACTATTTGCTCAGTGGCGTGAAACATCCAGAACGTTCCACGGCTATGTTTTATCGTCAAGATGGTCATGTGTTTTACATTTTGACCTTCTTCGACATGCTAGATAATTTTTCAATCATGTATGACTTCACTACGGGGAAGTTCTTTGACATTACTGACTGGGACTTCAATTACCATCCAGCCCGACAGATGGCGTACTTCAATAACGAGATTTACTTTGTTTCCTTGAAGCAGGGTAGCTTGATGCGAATTAGCACCAACTTGACTTCAATTTCTACAGATATACAGAACGAATATGAAATCCCACGCATTAGAAAATGTGATACCTACAGGTTGCCAGGAAGTGATCGCTTTATCGTGAATCAATTCAGTTTCACTGTGGAAAATGGCGTTGAACAGAACGTAGATTATCAGTTTGAATGTGACGGCTATATACTAGGTGAGGTCAGTAGTCAAATCATGTACTCTGAGGACGACTTGCCTTTACTTGTAGAAGGTGGTAGTTGCCAGATTTACAGGCCACGAATTGACGTAACATGCTCTAAGAATGGCGGGGAAACCTACGGTAATGCTGTGCCATATTTTATGCACGCTACAGGTCATTACAAGAATCAACCGAGGTTCAACAAGCTAGGTGAGGCTAACCAGTTCACTATTCAGATGCGGTTCTGGGGATTTGGAGCAGTCGTAATTGCTAACGGAATGCTGGAGGTGTACCAATGATTATTCCATCGTTTCAGAATGTACAATTTGTCGATCAAGATGGCTTCCTTACGACCCAAATGCAGATGTACAATGATGAATTGAACAACGTATTGCGAAATGGACTTTCCGATAATGGTTGGACACTACCGACAGTTACACAGGCTCAATTGACTGCGATTCAGGCTCTACCCTCTGACCAACAGTTGCCTAACGGTACAGTTTGGTACGTACACGATACTACGACCGCAGTGTATGAAGTGGTAGTGAAGATTAATGGTGCGTTGCGTAAAGTAACTACCACCGCTTACCCATAAGGATATGAGATGAGCATTTTAAGCAAATTATTCGGTGGTGGTGGCAAGAACCCTATGGACGCTGCCAATCAATATCTGAATCAAATTCCAGGCGTGGCTCACCAAGGCTATGACTATTACATCAATCAGGGTAAAGATGCCTCTGGTAAGACGAAGAGCCAATACGAAGACATGATGAATGACCCTACAGGGTTCATTAATAAAATCATGGAACAGTATAAGGAGTCTGAAGGCTACGGCTTCGCCAAAGACAGACTGACTAAAGAAATGGGCAACACTGCTGCTATGGGCGGTATTGCTGGTACGCCTTTAGATCAGGTGAATCAAGCTGAAGGAGTTCAAGGATTACTCTCCAAGGATATGCAACAATTCCTCGAAAATGCTCTAGGACGCTACGACAAAGGGTTAGCAGGTGAGGAAGGTATTGCCACTCGTGGTTATGACGCTTCAGGTAAACTCACTGATGTTCTGGGTGGTGCGCTGAATCAGCAAGGTGGATTAGCCTTCAATGACGCTCAGCAGAAGAATAAGAACAATAACGATATGTGGAGTATGTTCGGTAAGGCGTTAGGAGGTGGTGCTGGTTTCGCTCTTGGTGGGCTGCCTGGTGCAACTTTTGGCGCAGGTTTGTTCGGAGGAAAATAATATGGCGATTCAATTCACTGATTTCTCCAAAGCTCAATTACTGGATTCTCCGGCTAAGTCTATCTTTGAAGACGTGCTGAAAGGCTATCAAATGTCGCAAGTACCTGGGCAGATGAAGCAGGAAGCTACGGCTAAAGAACTTGCTAACTCATTAAAGAAGCTTGAGGTCGAACACAAGCCGAAGGAATATGCTCTAGGCGACCAAGAGAAAGGTTTATCTAATGCGCTGAAGTCTAAAGCTCTTGAGCACTATGAAGAGAAGTTTAAGCTTGAGAAGGACTACAAGACTGCTCAGATTCAAAAAGCATTACAGCAGAAGGTTGGCGGTACTCCTAAAGCCAATGGTGAGCTGGCCAACTACATTGTCTCTCATCCAGATGCTTCTCAGGAAGACATTCGCAAAGCCTATGAAGAGATTCATGGTAAGAAGATGGAGCATGAGGACACGATTATCGACCGCAGCAAGGATGTTGTCGCTGGTAACTCCTTTGACAAGCTCCCTACGAATGACAAGAAGCAGTCCGTTGCCTTGATGAAGGGTATGGGCGTTGACCCTGTTGAAGCGGTAGCTTACTTGCGCCAGAAGGGCAATAGTCCCTCATCCTATGCGAAGGAGCAGGGTATTGATGTGACTAAAGTCGAGCCTGATTACGCAGCTGGTGAGCAGAATATCAAGATGGCTCAGCAAGCTAATGCCTACATGGAAGAAATCGATACCTTAGAAAAGCATATTAATGACGGTCTTGGTAAGTACCAGAATAAGATTATGGGCTACTCATTAGAGCAAATTGCTGACGCTGCTGAAGGTTTTAATCCTGACCAGCAAGCCAGAGCACTCGCTGCTCGTGCGTTACTGCCTGAATTAAACTCACTTCGATTGAAGATTGCTGGCGGTAACATCGGTATTGAAGCCCTGCGTGAACTGGAACATAAGTCCCTAGGTAAGCTCAATGTCCTTGAAAGCCTCGTTGATTCTGAAACCTATACGAAGGCTCAGCAGTACATGACTGACTGGATTAAAGAAGCTGGTCAAGTGCGCGTGAAGTCTTTGGTTAATAACAGCATGTTAAAGAGCAGACTCCAGAAGAGTGCCGAAGCTGAATCGAAGAAGGGTAAGGTGCTTAATTTAGCTACTGGAAAATGGGAGGATGAATAATGGCTTTAACCACAATTAAGGTTAAGTTGCCCTCTGGCCAGATTCAGCAAGTTAAAGTGCCTGATGATTGGGATGAGGAAAAGATTACGTCCTCTATGAAGGAACACTTCCCTGACGAGTACAAAGACGATCAGCCGAAGCCTATGGAGTTGGAGCTTAATAAAGGCCAGCCTAAAGAGCGTACCGGTGTCATGGGTGTCATTAGTGACGTTGCTCGTGGCACAGGTAATGCAGTGAAGGGTGGAATTAATTTCCTAGCCAAAACGCCTGACATGCTTGAAGACCTTGGTGAAGAATTACTAGAACACCCTGGTACTGGACAGCTCAGAGGTTTAGCTGAAATTGCAGCTGAAGGTGCTGAGATGGGTAAAGGCATTATCAATGCCCCTTATAACCTTAATCAGTACTTAGCCCGTAAACACTTACTACCTCAAGTATTGGGTAAATTAGGCAAGTTGATTCCTCACATCCCAGAAGACACAGGATTGGAAAAGGCTCTAGGACTGGAAGCTCGTAAGGGCGATAAGTTACTGCGCGGGTTGACTGAAGCTGCTGGCCTAGTTGCAGGTGGTGCTCCTATTGCTAAAGGCATTAAGAAAGCTGTTACAGCTCCCAGTAAAGAACGTCTATTTAAGCGAGCATTAGAATCTAAGATTGCAAAAGCGGCTGAAGAGAAAGGTTTGGCTGTAGGAGACTTAGACAAGCTGAAGGAAGCATTGACAGATGAATACACTAAATTGCACCCAAGCCGACCTGGAGAGCTAACCCCTGGTGGACAGCAATCTGAAATTAATATTAAGAAGCAGAAGTTAGAAGCTAATCCTCAGAAGGATAATATCCCTGAAGGTGAACTGCCTACGATTCCAGAAGCTCCTGACACTAAGGGAATGCTTGAACGCCACCAGAAGGCTATTGATGAGGCGAAAGAGGCTGCTGAAGCTGATGTGGGTATATTAAGCAATCCTAAACTTGGCGCAAGGAAGAAGATTAAGTCTGCCATTAAAGAGGTTAAAGGTTCTGCTTCTGAGTTATATGAAGCCAGTCGTAACCACTATAAGGATCAGAAAATCTCTGCTGATAATTCTGCCGAGATTAAAGCAGCCACTAAAGAACTTGAAGCCATGAAAGATGCTGATGAATTAGCACCTGGATATGGTTCTGGTACTGGAGAGCAGAAAGCGTTAGAGGCTCAAATTGAGGCACTTAAAGGGGAGAAAGTAAATGCAAGCGACATATTTGACTTACAGCGAACGCTGGAGAAGATGGCTGAAAATACTCGCGAGAAACAGTTTGCCTCTGGAAAAGGTACAACCGATTTAGACCGTAATCGGTTTGGCCAAATAGCTGAGAAGTTAGATTTTCATGCGGAGAAATTGGCTAAGCGATTAGAGTCAGTCGGTGGTAAAGATGTTCAGAAAATGATTACAGAGGCTAATAAAGGATGGCGTGTTTACAAGCAGCTTAGTCTGGATAACCCTGTGGGTAAAGGTGCTATGTATGGTGAAATCCCTAATCAGGCATTGATTAAGATTGCAGACGACCATCCAGCTAACGACTTTATGAAAGCCTTGGTAGATTCTGACCCTCAGCTGAGAAAGCAATTATTAGCGGCTTACTCTGGAGAGAGTAATGTTAATAAGCTATTAAAGCCAAGCTCAGTGATTGATGGCTATATTAAATCATTGCCAGAGGTTGAAGAGAAACTAACTGCCTTTAAGAACGCTGTGTCTGATTACAAAGCGGGTGAAAAGTCTGCTGCTAAGATTAGTAAGGCGCATGAAGACTTAGTTAAATCCATGAAGGAAGTTGCTCAGGCTAAACAGCTCCAGCAGCAAATTAAGTTCCATGAAGAAGCTATTCCCAAGATTCGCGAGAAGATGAAGAAGGTAGATGAGAAGAGTGCCGAACATGCTAAGTTAGATAAACAGCTTAAAGACCATGAGGAGCATTTAGCCGACAAGAATTATCTTCTCAAGAAGTATGGCAAGTATGTAGTTGGTTACGTCATCGGGAAAGAAGTGGCTAATAGAGTTGGTTTCTAACAAGGATATATGTCGTCAATTAAGGCGGCATATAAGTGATAGACCAACAGAGCTAAAATAATTGTAGATAACATATTGTCCCCTGGATAATATTTAAGCATTATACAGGTGGATTGGGTAGAAATCAAGCATAAGGACGTGCTATGGCTATTGACTCACATTACATCCCAGCGTTCTCCATTGAGGATGTATTGCTGGATAAAGATACGGGTGCGCCTCTATCTGGTGGTCTTGTTTACTTTGAGCAAGATAATCAGCGTGGCGTACTGAAGCCTGTGTATCAGATTACAGGTACTTCACCTAATTACAATTACACGCAGCTGCCCAATCCTATGACATTGAGTTCCATCGGGACATTTCAGGACTCCTTGGGTAATCCAGTTGTGCCGTACTTCTATCCGTATGATGAAGAAGGTGATGTTGAGTACTACTATGTTCGGGTAACAAGCTCTGAAGATGTACCACAATTCGACAGAGAGGCCGTTCCCTACGTAGGCTTACAGGATAATGCGGAAATCCTCAATGTCATTACTAATGAGCTGTCAAACCCTCAGTTTATCGAGCAAGTTTATACAGGGACTCATGTCTTCAGCTTCAGCGCAGCAGCTCAGCAGGTCGTTAATATTGCGCCAGATTGGGACATAATTGTAACTTGCCCTACTACAGGTACGGTGACTGTAACCCAGACTACACCAGCTGGTTCTCTGAACATTATTACGAACCCAGGAACAATCTTAACGATTAGCTCTGCGGGAATTACAGCCTTGCAACTTCGTCAGAGGATTTATGGATCGCCTAACCTCTGGAGTTCAGGTTATCTATCTGCAACCTTCGTTGCTAAGACTTATAGTGGCACATCAGTCACCCTTAATATGTACTACAGCCAATCTAACGGGACAGTAGTTGACCAGTTATTGGTATCAGCTTCATTGCCAGCGAGTGGTGATTACGAGGCATTCAGTAATGCGTTCCTCATTCCACCATCTAACAGCACTCAGACCTTCCCGAATGCTTACGTTGATATTTACTTTGATATCCCATTGAGCATTCAGATTGACCTGACAAGCGTCATGGTTGCGTTCACGGGTAATACTGCGATTAACAATATTGCTTATGACCAAGAGTCTTACGCAAGACAGCTTGACCATCTATATCACTATGCTTATCCAGTTGTCCCTGTAGGAGCTGTAATTGACTTTGCTGGCCCAGTATTGCCACTACATTTCTTGTCTTGTAATGGCGCAGCTGTTAGCAGAACAACTTACCCAATACTATTCGCAGCCATTGGGACTACATGGGGTGTCGGGGACGGCTCAACGACATTTAACCTGCCTTTACTGGCAGATAAAGTCACTGCGGGAATAGGTGGCTCTTTCGGTGTTCTTGGCGCAACAGCTGGCGCAAATACTCATGCTATTACCATGGCAGAAATGCCAGCGCATAACCATGCGGGGAGTACAGCTACAGCTCCAGTTGGTGGTGGTGGTGGCGGTGCAATTCCTACAGCTGCAAACGTTACTGTATTAGGAAGTGTACCTGTGACGCTCAATATAGCAGCAGCAGGTGGTGGAACATTGAACGTAAGTGGTGCGCCAATTTCTCTGGTTCAATCCACGGCAATGATGCAGAAAATTATTCGATACCGATAACCATAAGGATATGAAATGACTACTCAATACAAGTTACAGAAGGATGTTGCAGGGTACAACGGATTTGGATTGCAGTTCTGCGACCAGAAGTTCAGTGCTTCACTAGCCTTAACGACTGATACAGCCCTTACGGTTCCAATTAATGGAGCTATGGGACAGGCATTAAACTCAGTTAATAAATGGCTTGCTGTGATTCAGGTTGAAGCGAATGCGTCTGTATGGTTTGCCTTAAATACTACGGCAGCAGTCCCAGCTTCAGGAGCCTTTGCATTAACAACTTCTGACCTAATCATCGGCTCTCAGTATTACGGAGTTGAAGTTAAAGCTGGGGACGTAATGCACTTTTTAGCCCCTGCAGCAGGTACGGACATTCTAGTTAAGTTTTACGCTTTGCCAGCTAACTAAGGCACTGCGAACCCAATATCACAAGGAGTGTGGTTATGGCATTAGTACCTGATCAAAAGTTTAGTACCTTCCAGAATGGAGGGGATGTTGAGGTGGGCGACACAATTGTCGGTCTGCGTGGAGGTATTAATACTCGATTCCTCTACACAGGTGAGCTGCCTCCTGGATATATAGTTCCCATTGACCAAGGTGGTACAGGCTCAGATACAGCAGCAGGTGCTAGAACCAATTTAGGTTTAGGTACAATGGCTGTACAGAACGCTAATGCCGTGGCCATTACAGGTGGTACTGCCGCTCTGACTTCAGGTCAAGTAGCCGATGCGCCTGTCAACCCAACTGACCTTGTGAATAAAGCTTACGTGGATGGCATAGCTACAGGTGTTCAGACGGTAGTAGGGACGGTCAATCAGATTGATGTGGATAGCACTGACCCTGAGAACCCGATTCTAAGCTTGTCATCAACGCTGAATGTCCCTGGAACCTTCAATATCCAAGGCACGACTGCGGTGAACGGAATCATCAATGACAACACCATGGCAACTGCTACTGCAACTAACCTTGCAACTGCCTTATCTATCAAGACTTATGTAGATGGTCTCGATGCGGGTAGCGTCAAAAGTGTTGCGGGAACGCTCAACAGAATTACATCCACAGGTGGCGTGAACCCTGTGATTGATATTGCTTCTACCTATGTAGGGCAAACCTCGATCACAACCCTTGGTACGGTTACGACTGGAACTTGGAACGCAACTCCTATTGATTTAGCTACGTATGTGAGCGGTAATCTTGCGGTAACGCACCTTAACTCAGGAACCAGTGCTACTGCGTCAACTTTCTGGCGTGGTGATGGCACTTGGGCGACCCCTGCGGGAACTGGCGTTACGAGTGTAAGTGGTACTACAGATAGAATTACCTCGACTGGAGGCACAACGCCTGTAATTGACATAGCATCGACTTATGTAGGTCAGACTTCGATTACTACGTTAGGGACTGTGGTCACAGGTGTATGGAACGCCACACCAATTGACTTGGCAACCTATGTCTCAGGAAACCTTGCAGTGTCACACTTGAACTCTGGTACTGGTGCTACAGCTGCCACGTTCTGGAGAGGTGATGGTACGTGGGGAACGCCAGCTGGCACAGGGGTAACTAGCGTATCAGGCACAGCAAACCGTATTACATCAACTGGTGGGGCAACGCCAGTCATCGACATTGCTGGAACGTATGTTGGTCAAACGTCTATTACGACTCTTGGCACAGTAACTACAGGTACATGGAATGCAACGGCAATCGACTTAGCGACTTACGTAAGTGGGAATTTAGCTGTAACTCATTTGAATAGTGGCACAGGTGCGAGCAGTGGAACATTCTGGCGTGGTGATGGCACATGGGCAGCTCCCGCAGGAAGCGGTACTGTCAACTCTGGGTTAATCAATGAATTAGCATGGTACGCAGCCAATGGTACGGCAGTTTCAGGTCTGACTACGGCAAATTCTGGTGTGCTGGTTACTTCAGCTGGTGGTGTTCCAAGTATTAGTACGACATTGCCTGATGGATTGGCTATGGGTACTCCGGCCTCACTGACCCTAACCAATGCTACAGGATTGGCCGTTCCTACTGGATTAAGTGCTACTGGAACTCCAGATGCTACTACCTTCCTTAGAGGTGACGGAACTTGGGCTACACCTCCTGGCGGTGGAACAGTTAATAGCGGAACAGCGAATCAGATTGCCTACTATGCGAGTACTGGAACAGCAGTGAGCGGATTAACAGGTGCTAATAGTGCCATGTTGGTCACGAACTCCACTGGTGTTCCTGCAATGACTGCCTCTATGACTGATGGCCAAATCATTATCGGGGTGACTGGTGGTACGCCTGTCCCTGGAACATTGACGGCTGGCTCAGGCATTTCAATCTCTAACTCAGCTGGTGGGATCACAATCTCTGGAACTGGTTCTGGTATTGGTTGGACTGAAGTTACAGGTACGACTCAAGCCATGGTTGCTGATAGTGGTTACGTTTCCAACAACAGTGCGCTGGTGGTCTATACATTGCCGACAACTGCCGCATTTGGTACTGTAATTGACTTAGTCGGTAAAGGTGCTGGCGGTTGGAGAATTGACCAGAACGCGAGTCAAAATATTCAGATTGGCTCAGTATCATCTACTGTAGGAACTGGCGGAAGCGTGGCTTCAACGAATCGATTTGATTCGGTAGATTTGCTATGTACTACTGCTAACACTACATGGACTATTTTAGGTGGAGCGCAAGGAAACCTAAATATAATTTAAGGATTAATTATGCCAATCAATAATGCGATTAATAGTGTAATAACAACTTTTACTCCTACACCTTACGGTTCTACTACACCAGGTTCTCCGACTGGTACTTTTCTTGCATATTATTTTCGTGTAGGAAAAATGGTTTTTTATAATGGTTCTCTTTATATTTCAAATGTAGGCGGCATGGTTGGTGAAATACGTTTACCAATACCAGTGCCTTTAGATACGTCTGGTTTTTCTTCATTTACAGGAAATGTAGGTTTTAGAGCGTCTATTACAAAAGCACTAACATGCTCTGTAGCAGGTAATCAATTTTTAGCCCTGCAAGAATTTGCAAATAACAATCCACCTATACTTGATACTGACTTAGGCAGTGGGGATCAGTTAAGATTTAATATTTGGTATCTTGGAACGTAGGAATTATAAATTATTCACAATAACAAGGAATTAGTCAATGAGTATTACAGCATAAACTTCGACCATGTAGTTAACCAATTAATCCAATAACATAAGGACGTGTAAAATGGGTATTATCAATGTAACACCAGGACAAGTGGGTTTGGTAGGTGTATTGCCAAGCATAGCTTATATCAATACAGACGACACAATCGCTGAAGTCATCACTACTGGTTATCTTAACAAGGAAGTGGCTAACGGATTGCAAATCTCTTTACCTTGTATCGCAGCCGTAATTACTAAGGCAACACCTACATCTGCGCCTCAAGTGGGCTGGTATCAGGTTAGCCATGTTGGTGCTAACTGGTCTCTGGTCATCGGTTCTAATGAAGTCATTGCACTTCCAGATGGTCAAATTCTAGTCGGTAGTGCTGGTGGAATTGCTACTCCAGTGGCTATGACTGGTGATATTTCAATCACTAATGCTGGTGTGACTGCAATCGTAGCTGGTGTAATCGTCAATGCTGACATTAATGCTGCTGCTGCAATTGCTTACAGTAAATTAGCGGCTCTTCCAAGTGCGCAAATCCTTGTTGGTTCTGCTGGAAACGTACCGACAGCTGTAGCTATGTCAGGTGACGTGACTATCAGTAATGCTGGTGTAACTACAATTGGCGCAGGTGCTATTGATTTAGCAATGTTGTCTGCTGGAATTACTCCTGCGTATATTATAAAGTTAGGTGGCAAGGATGTTAGTGGTGGTGGTTCTGCTACCGTTACTATTGCAGCAGTTGGCGTTGTAGCCACTGACTTAGCTTTTGCAGCAATCCAAGCGTCTGCCAATCCGGTGAATATCCAAACTGTTACCGCAGCGACAGACCAAGTAATCGTTGTGTGCTCTGCTGATCCAGGTGCAGCTACGATTTGCTGGAGTGCTGAGAGAGCAGCAGCTTAATTAACCAAGGAAGCGTTATGACTTTAGAGCAATTGAAAGCAAGAAGTGTTGAGCTACAGAACTCCATCAACATGACTACGAATCAGGTATTTGTACTTCAAGGCCACAAGCATGAAGTCGAATATCAGATTAAAGTGGCACAGGAAGAAGCTGATGCTCTTGCAAACCAGGTTGAACCTCCTGTAGTATAACGGTTCTTAATGGCTGGCACTTACTTACCATTGGATTGTCCCCATAGTGAGACGTGTTGGCCATTTCCCTAATACTATAAGGAAGTAATATGGATATTAAGTTAGCGGAAGCATTATTAAGACGTAAAGAGTTAGCAGAGAAGTTAAACGTATTACGTCATTTCAAAGATAACCACGCATTTTACGAAGTTCGCGGTCAACGTGTGAAAGTAACTGAAGGCTTGGAAGACATTAATGTCAACTACCCTAAGCTTGAAGTCTCACAGGTTACGGCTGAATTTGATTACGTTGCCAAACAACTACGCTTAGTAGACGCTCTAATCCAGCAAGCCAACTGGACTACTGTTCTTGAAGTAGACCCAATGGTTATGGAAGCATTTAGCGCAAAAGCGTAACACCGAGTTAGATAGCTGGATGGTATGAGAAAGGCCGCTAGGAGCCTTAATCCTAAGCAGCAGTACTGTTGCGTTGCCAGAGCATGTCTGTAACATGCTATAACTGTAGCTCAATTGGTAGAGCACTAGACTTTTAATCTGGGTGTCGCTGGTTCGATTCCAGCCAGGTATCATTCATTGAGAATGAATTACTGATCTTGAATTCCGATTATTATTACAGCTTATATCCGAAGTCTCGACTGACCGATTAATGCGTTATTCCCCGCAGTGACGACACAGGGGTACGCTAGAAAATCCGCTTTCCGACTACGATAATTCCGACTAACCAACTCATAATTCAGCTATCCTTTTAATGTTCAAAGACAATGCTATACTGAAGATGATATCTGTGGTTTTTTTAGCGTCCTTACCTGAAATTACTCCACTTTTTCCACAGATATCCTTAACAGGGATTAGCATGAGAATAGTATGCCAAGGATTGGTGTTCATCTTTACCACTTATCTATCACTGGCCTATCTGGTCGGGTGTGCTCATTTTCATCGAGTAAAATTTAACAGTCAGCCATATATTATCCCGTTCACAGGGTATGACTATAAGACTTGCAAAGCGATTCGAGTGAGCGTAGATGATAAGAAATACACCATACCTAAAGGTTTTGAGACGGATTTGGCGAGCGTTCCGCGCTTGTTATGGCCAATTTTTGCACCTCAATATTCAGGTTTCGTGGCTCCTGCAATCCTCCACGATTACTTATATCGCTGTACTCATGACATTACTCGCCAGTTCGCTGATGAAGTACTGTACTCAGCATTAATCTCAGAAAACGTAACCCCATTCACCGCATCTAAATTCTATTTAGGAGTTCGCCTATTCGGTGGCTCTCACTTTGAACATGGAGTGTGTTAATGACTCATGAAGAGACGTTTCAGGCTTGCATCAAATCTATTCTTGCGCACGAAGGTGGTTTATCCATAGATAAACGTGACCCAGGTGGCGTGACGCAATGGGGTATCTCACTTCGATATTTACGTTCCATAGGATATGACATTAATGGAGACGGTAAAGTCGATAAGGAAGACATTATAGGTCTTCCGCTGAAAGGTGCAATAGGTATTTACAGAAAATATTGGTGGGACAAGTACCGATATGCCGGATTTAATGAACTCGTAGTAGTAGAGAAAGTGTTCGACCTAGCCGTTAACATGGGTGGCATGGCGGCTCATAAGTTGCTTCAGATTGCTATCAATCGCTTGCGAGAGCAGCCCATTACAGTTGACGGACTACTAGGTGGACAAACTTTTGGAGCAGCTAATTCCACGGATGGAACCAAGCTGCGTCAAGAGCTAAGGGAGTGTGCCAAGCATCGGTACACAGAGATTATTGCAGCGAATCCTGCCATGGAATGGGCGAGAAACGGATGGATGAATCGGGCGCGGTGGTAAAACGCCACACAGAATCGAATGAGCAAATAGCTGCCATGGATTGGCTTAGAGCACAACACCCGAATATAGCATTACACACGCTACATATCGGTAATGAGCGAAAGGCTAGCTACTACGCTGGCTACATTATGAAGCGGATGGGCGTACTGAAGGGTGCGAGTGATCTCTTCATGGCGTGGCCTTGTGGAGGCTTCCATGGGCTATTCATTGAAGTTAAATCCAAGATAGGCAGACCAACTGCTGAGCAGAAAGCATTCTTACAGAGAATGAAAGACGTGGGCTACAGAGCTGAGATTTGTTATGGTGCTGAAGAAGTAATCAGCACCATGAAGAGTTATCTTGGTTTTTACCAGGGCATATCATCGTCCTCTATGCCCGCTTCATAAGACTTATCTTTCGGAGCGGCAGCGTGTTCTTTCGATTTTGGCATAAGCTTCAGGTCATGCGCTATTACGAAGAACTTTGTGCGCTCCTGCCCGTCCTGAGTAGTGTACTTCTGGTTATCCATTTCGCCTTGAATATAGAGCAAGTCACCTACATTCACATACTTCTCCGCAATTTCTGCCAGCTTATTGAATAACGTGACGTTATGCCAGGTCACTTTCTCCTGCTTCTCACCATTCTTAACGAATTTCTTCGAAGTAACCATGCTGCAATTGGTAATCTTCACGCCACTCGATGTAGTTTTTGTGTCAATCTTGCCCACTCGACCTAAAATTGTTCCTTGGTTAACCATGATATATCCTTATAGTTTCAGTAGTTGTTGAATAAAATGATGTGCGCCTTCCCAATTTAACTCTTCTATTGCTTCCACTTCATAGTACGCTAGGGCTTTTCCTACCCTTTCGTCAGTAAAGTTCTTTTCAGCGAGTAATCGCTTAATCTCAATATGCAATTTAGCCGCTTCTTCTCCAGTTTTATCCACTTCTGGTTCGTCTTGGCTTTCCGCAATTTCTTCTCCAGACGTGCTATCCTCCGGCTCAAGATCCAATCCCACATTACTGCCTCCTTGCTTGGTTAGAATGTCCTGCTTTAACCGCTCAGTGCGTGATTTTGAAGGTGTATAATCTGCTTCAATGATGTAATCTTCGACCTCTTCACGGGACTTGATACCCTTTAGAGCGTCAGGGAAAGCATCACGTAGACAGAACCCTCTAGCCCGAAGCTTTAACATCCGCTCAGGGTATTGATTCCAGACACCACCTTTCGCCAGAAGACCCGCTTTCTTAGCCATATCCAGTGTGAACACGCTCTGCTTATCAGCTTTACCTTTACGTTTAACGGTGCAGGTATAGCCAATTACTGCGTCATTCTTAAGGATTGGAGTCTCAATAATGTCATCGAACTCACGGTGGGACATACACAGGGCAAGCATTTCATCACCCCACATCACAGCCTTACCGTTAACGATGGCGATACATTGCATTGCTTGTTCAGGAGACATACCAATCTGATAGCCTAATGCCCAGCATAGAAATAAGTCTTGTGGCTTACCTCTAAAGGACTTTGGAACCAAGTCTGATGTTGCCAGCTGACCCGCTAACTTCATGTAATGCGGTGCTAACTCTTTGGAGAACAAACTGTCATCTAATCGACCAGTTCTCATGTGACTGACTTCCAGCGATTTCTCGCTAACCGTTGCTAACTCTGTAGTTTCCATGTGATCCCTCACTTGATGTTAAAAACGCGCGTACCTTTTTTAGTAGCCTTCCATGTGGCCAGCATTTCACCTTCCTGCCCGACAAGATATTCCGCATCACCCATATGAGCCATGAGTTCCATCTTCATTTTGTCTTCGGTCTCAGTCAAATCCTTGATTGAAGCCTTAACATTCATCAATCCGACAAGGGCATTGGCTGTCCTAAAGTTAGATTGAACGACTTTATCGGGGTGAGGTTTGGGGAATTTTAATCGGCAATCAGATGTTGATATGGGATCGGGTTCGATTCGGTTCTGAACACAATGCCAGAAATCAAGGTCGGCCTTCAGGATTAGTTCTTCGAGAGCTGCGTCACGCTCGTATATGAATTGCTTGTACTCCATTCCTCCGATGAGCACAGCACAGTAGCCTCTAGTGGCATTAGTAATAAGGCATTGTTTGGCGACCTGAATGAGATACACCAAAGGAATTCCGTCCGTAAGTGCCATGTCCCATTCTTTACGCTGGAAACTGTTGGCAGACTTGGCCTCAATAACTGCGTTCTCAGACTCAATCCAGCCATCCAAATTGGCAAATATAAAAGGGTACTCAGGATGATAAACGGTATCTGGGAACGTAACTTTAACATCATTTTCTTCAGCGAATCGTTTGATAATGATTGGCTCTAAAGCATTTCCCCAGTACTGCTGCTCAGTGATTTCATTATCAGATTCAATTGCGCCAATCTTTTCAAGGTATAACTGGTAGGGTGTCTTGTATGTAGAGTAACCCATAATGATAGGCGTATCAGACGCACCTATCCCTTCGTGCCTCTTGGATCTTTGTTCATCCGTTAACATAATTTTCCCTCCTGGAAAGGATTTATTATACACCACAATCCATGTGGAATTCAAACTAGGTTTAGTTTATAATAGTTTAGTATTTGACCGGAGAGAGCCAATGAGCATTGATGAAGTCGTCAAATGGTTTGGCAATCTTAATCAGGCGTGTATTGCGCTTAATATTGCCTCCCAGAACATGACGAAATGGAAGAAACAGGGGTATATTCCCTATAAGCAACAGTTTCGCATAGCCCAATTGACAGAAGGTGAGCTGCTGCCGGATGATGAAGACCCGTATCTTCTGAAATTACAAGGAAAGTAACATGAGAAAGAGCTGCTTAAAGATATTTGCCTTCTTAATAGCGTTCGTTTTCACACAGTTAATAGTGTTGCCATGGATGAGCGACAACGAATTATTGCCATTATGGGTTGATATCCTTGTCATGTCGGGTGGTCTCGTCCTATTTGTGGCATTAGTAGACCGTGTGACCTGTAAATTATGGAGAGAAAATGAATTTTCAGAGTGAAATGGAACGGTTTCTTGAGAAGGGAACCAAGGAAATCTGGGACGAGTTTATGGCTGAGATAAACACGGATGAAAATAAAGATTATCGCAGGGGATTTAAAGCAGGATTGCTTTGTTCACACCTCTACATTAAATCACATATAGGGAAATTTAAAGATGCTTCTACTGAACAACCAACCGATTGACTATTTTCTCTTCTCAGGTGGAGAGTTCCAGCTTAAATTACCCCATAAGATTGAATTTGAACGCGCCATCCTTACATGGAAACCTATTGATGCTTCTGAAATTACCTTCCTAGCCTTAGCGGTTAATGCGCTAAAGCATATGGGTATCTGGGACATTGACCTTGATATCCTGTATTTACCCTACGCCAGACAGGATAGAGTGTGTAGCCCAGGTGAGTCACATAGCCTTGAGGTTATCTGTAAATTCCTGGATAACTTAGGGCTAACCACTATCCGTATTTGGGACGTACACAATGAACCCAAGACCGAAGATTTATTCCATGACACTACTGTGTGCTTTGTCACGGCTACCAATATTTTTGACCGCTATAGAGTTCTGGATGATTTCGACCTCAGCAATCTAATTATCTGTGCGCCAGATGATGGTGCTTATCCCCGTGTTGCTGACCTTTGTAATTACTTTGATATGACCCAGCCAATTGTCTTACATAAAGACCGTTGCCCTGAAACTGGTCGCATAATTGGGATGAAATCTAACAAGCATAATCGCTGTGTTGACAGCTGGAATGTCTTAATCGTGGATGACATTTGTGATGGTGGTGCTACGTTCAATCAAGCTGCGCAACTGCTAAAGGAAATGGGCGCAGTTAACCTATACCTCTATGTCACACACGGAATATTCAGCAAGGGTTTAGACCTATTACAGGCGAACTTCAAGCATATAATCTGTCACCACGTTCTACACGATGATAAGTTTCAAACCACGGAACAGTTAACCATATTGCAGGAGCACCCACATGTATCATAACCCGCTGTTTGCCATTGATTTCTATAAGGTTGATCACAGGAGACAATATCCTGAAGGAACCACGCAGATTTACTCCAATTTTACTCCACGCTATGTTAAGCAATGTCACAGTTTATCCGATGATTTCGATAATCATGTGGTTATGTTTGGGCTACAATCCTTTATCAAAGACTACCTTATGGAGCAATGGCACTGGCTATTCTTCCAGCGTGAAATAGATACCGTAATTGAAGAGTATAAGGATTTAATCCAGACAGCTCTAGGCATTGAGGATTTCGATTGCGCACACTTGGAAGCCTTACATGACTTGGGGTATTTACCTATACGAATTAAGGCTATCAATGAAGGATTTCGCGTACCAATTGGTGTCCCTGTGCTTACAATCGTTAACACTCACCCTGATTTCTTTTGGCTTACTAATTATCTTGAAACGATTATTTCAGCGAGCCTGTGGAAGTCTATTACTTCGGCTACTATTGCGTTCGAGTTCAAAAGATTATTGACCAAGTACGCAAAGTTAACTGGAGCTGATCCAAGTTTTGTCGATTATCAGGCGCATGATTTCAGCTTTCGTGGCATGTCAGGCTGGCAAGATGCTACAGCGTCAGGCGCAGCTCACCTCACAAGCTTCAAGGGGACTGATTGCGTCAGCGCGATTGATATGCTTAATCATCACTACAATGCTTCTGCTACCGTCAGTATTGTCGGCACCAGTGTACCCGCTACCGAACATAGTGTGATGTGCTGCGGAGGCTCTGAAGGCGAATTTGACACGATTAAGCGACTGATTACTGAAGTTTACCCTGAAGGTATCGTGTCCATCGTGGCTGATTCATATAATTTCTGGCAAACCATGACGGTTTACTTACCAAGTTTGTATAAGGAAATCAATGATCGACAAGGCAAAGTGGTTATACGTCCTGATTCTGGTAATCCTGTTGACATCGTATGTGGTGATATGTGCGCGGTTTCTGATAGTCCAGCCCACAAAGGAGCTTTGCAGTTACTATGGGAAACTTTCGGTGGACGAATCAACGAAGCGGGCTACAAAGAGTTGAACCCGAAGGTAGGGCTTATCTATGGGGACGCGATTACGGTTGACAGAGCATCACTTATTCTTCAGATTATGGAGGAGAAAGGATTTGCTTCAAGCAATATTGTGTTTGGGGTAGGCAGCTACACCTATCAGTACGTTACCAGAGACACATTTGGCTTAGCTATGAAGGCCACGAGTGCTGTAATCAATGGCAAACGTCATGCTATATTCAAAGACCCTGTAACTGCTGATGGTAGCAAGAAATCAGCGAAAGGTTTATTGATGGTAGACATGGACAACGAGACGGCAAAATTTACTCTACACGATGATGTTAGCGAAGAAACTGAAGAGCTTGGCTTCCTAGAAACCGTGTTTGAAGATGGAAATCTAATTAATTCAACCGATTTATGTGAGATTAGGCATAATTTAGGGATTGAATTAGAGCACTTTTCAGAGTAAATTAACTGCGAATTGAGGGAAGCTCTAGCAAAGCCTCCCTTCGCGGGCAAACTGCCTGGAGCAAGACTATAAGAGTTCGTACCTCTCATAATCTCTGCGTAACTGTACTTAACTCAACTAAGAACAATCACATGATGCCGATTTTACAGCACCGATCCACAGAATCAACCCTTTCTTCTTATATTTTTTATGTCATAGTAGTGAGCACACTACAGCTTTATGCGTTAAATGGACTTTTATTGCACAATTTGTATCGACACGGAGTGTTATCAATGAATATTTTAGAAGTTCTTCGTACACAAATTTTATTAGATTATCCCCAGATAACCGAAGAGGAGTTACAGTCTCGCTTGAAGGTTGCTGCTGATATGCTTCGTTTAAACACTTTTAGGAATTACAGATGATAGATGTAGAACAAATAGCAGTACTTATGATTAATGACCCAATAGCTTTGGCCGTCCATGTGTATCACATGACTAAATGGCCTGAAGAAGGTCGTTATACTATGAATTGGGATGAGAAGATACCACTCATTGCTGATAATTTTAATTTGACAAGCTTAGAGGTGAAGCGTGCGTTAGATTATTTGGAGAAATGTGGAATAGGTTAAATTTGGGCTTCCTGCCCTACAACATTGGTTAAACGTGTGAAAGTTTGGCGACCGAATCACGTTTAGATACATCCATAGCACATAGGAATTATAGCATGAATAAGAACAATAACGAAACATCTGTAGTCATTAAGCCAGTATATCAACGTCACGTAGCCATTGACGAGAACATCCACTCCACACTTACAATTCATAGCCTCAGTCTTTACATGGCGTTTAGATATCAAGCAGACTTTTCTAAAGAAGATGCTGAAGTTAAACGCAGCGCACAATTTCTCTATACCCGAGCAAAGATATCCAGACCTCAGTACTACCGATGCTTAATTGAATTAGAGAAGCATGGCTTAGTGTTACGTGATCCAGACAATAAGCTGGGAGAGAAGTGCGTTTTCCATGTAGCCCGTGAGTTGGGATATTTCACTAGGGGTGTCTCTGACATAGACAGGGGTGTCTCTGATAGAGATACTGATCATAATCCTTCTTCAGGTAGTAATATAAATATTACTACAGAGGAATCTGACGATTCAGCATTAGTAGCATCTAAAAAAGCTAATAAACCCAATATTGATTTGCGTGTTTTGATTGACATATACGGCAAATGGTTCCCTGATAATCCTCAGCCATATAGAAAAGCAATTTCTACTACCCTTGAGAAAGTCTTGAAAACTCTAATTAAGCGTTGGCCGGAAGCTCACCCACAAGGACTACCATTCACGTATGAACAATTCGATAAGTACATGGATATGTTAAGCACTGATGCTCCTAAGTTCTCCAAAGGTGAATACCTTACCGATAATGGCAGGAAAAAGAAGAACAACATGGTGACTTTCTGTCGCTGGGACACATTCATTAAATTCTTAGAAGGCGCGTACTCATGAGCCAGCCTAAATACTCACTAGAAACAGAACAAGAAGTACTTGAAACTTTAATGCACTTTTCAACGCACAATAATGTTCGAGTTCAGAAGGCTATGCTCAAGCTAAGTACTGATTGCTTCTACAATCCAGATAATAAGCAAATCTTTCGGATGATTAAGGAGTGCTTCAACAAGCAAGAGTCATTTCATTTTGTTGACATATTAACCCTTATCCCTAAAGGCAATAGCGCATTATTTGATTCCATGACTTGGCTTATCGACAATTACGGTAGATGCCATGCTGGAGAATCAAGCTTTGAAGCGTACTACCAGCGTTTAATTACCCTGGCTAAGTTACGCAAGCAGTTAACCCTTGCTGAACAAATGGTGAAATCAGTAAGAGATTGTCCTTCCCCTGAAGAATCAGAGGAAATTTTAACAAGTGCAATTACGGAAATTTCAGGATTAAGTTACCGTGAATCGAAGCACGGTATGAGTAACATGGAAATTGCAGAAGATTATTTTGACGGCAAAATGCCTGATGAAATTAAGATACCAACTGCTAGCGAGCAACTTAATGAGCTACTTCAGGGCGGCATTATGCCTAAGAGCTTGATTATCGTGGCAGCTGGTGCGAGTGTTGGTAAAACAGGGTTCTCCATTTATCTAACCGATGTTATTGCCCGCGCTCAACCAGATACAGAAAGTCTATTTTTCTCAATCGAAATGGAATATAAACATATTTGGATGAGGCACGTGGGAATTTGTGCTGGCAAGCCATTTGACAAACTAAGTCATGACGAGCGACTGGGTGCTATGTCTAAATTAAGTCAGGTTCCTATGCGAATTTATGATACTGCAATGTGTCATGCGGTTGCTGATATTGATTTTATCCTTACTACCGCGCGATTGCGTGCTATGGAGCGACCTATATCCGTTATTGTAGTGGATTACCTTGGGTTGGTTGAAACCAAGCAATCTTTTGAGCGCAATGATTTAAAGCAATCGTACATTACGGGTAAACTGGCACAAATCGCGATCGAGTTAAATTGCACAGTAATTGCTTTATCTCAGATTAACCGAGGTGCTGCTAATCGTGGCGTTGAAGATAGATGCCCATGGCCTCATGATGCTGCTGATTCTTCTGGCGGTCATCGTTCTGCTTCTCTGTGGTTCGGAGTGGATAGGCCAGAACTTTATCAAGATGATCCATACTATCGAAACCAATTTGTAGTCAAGTGCCGTAAGAATCGATTTGGCGATACTTTTGAAACTATTTTTGCTTTTAATGGTGGCTCTTTCGCAGAAGTTCATCAGGGATATTTCAAAGCACCTTATGCCCCAGCAGCTAAATCCCCTGAAAAAGCCATTTTTTCTGGCTACAGTAACGACTTCTATCCAAACTCATAGGTTGGCCAGGGGTAAAATTTAAGTATCCCTATAACGCGCGTATGGCGGTTTTAGGGGTATATGCTAAATCTTCGTAGAGAGGAGAGGCATTTTTGAGAAATCTACCTCTGGATTTAGATTAATGGTTTGCTTATTTCCCTGATGGATAGGGCGTTCATCAAAGCCAATTGCTCGCCTAGCTTTAGGGATGTTTCGTTCTTGCTGTCTATTGCTGTTAAATTCATGCTGCAATATGCTGGATTGAAACCGTCTTAACTCATTGAGCCTATAGCACACATAATGCCCTTGAGGCCGTTGAGTACAGAACATACACGGCACACGGATTTGATCGCTATCATGGCCATTAGTGACTAGAAATTGTATTTCTTCCTCAACTTGTTTGCGCAATAGGGCAAGATACCATTTTGAAAAATCATTCATGATTCACCATTTGGCTAACAAATTCGTTAAATCTGTGTTGAATTTCGGCTATATCTTGTTTTGCATTAGCTTCACCGCTTTGGGCTGCTTCCTCAAACACATTGCCACATGTTCGGATTAATTGGCTTACTAAGCTAATCACGATCCCGCCTATTGCCCAATTAATTTCATGGTTAGGATTGCCGATATCGGATAAATCTTTTTTAAGATTCTGCAAGGCTGCAATCGAATAATCACAACCCCCCATAATTGACCGTTTTTGACTGCTCATTGTATAACTTCCTTATTGTTTAAACACTTTTGCAAATCTACTATACACCGCCTTAGCTGCTCAATCTGTACCTCAATAACTTGCTTACGTGTCACCCATTCACCCTGATTCTTTTTAGCGCACAGATAAAGGCCATAACGGGTATTTTGCAAGAATTGACATATAGTCGCTTTAATGCTCTTGGTTAAATCTTCGGTGTTTTCCTCTGTTTGATTAAGGAAATCCATTATAAAATCGTGGTTTTCCTTGTGCCATTCGCTGCTAGTCTGCTCCATGCTTTCCCCTTAGTTCTTATCAAGCTTTTCCGGTGAATAATCCCATTCGTGTTTTTTAACGTCAACTTTGCAATGTGGGCAAACAACCGCTGACCATGCAAAATGATTAACTTCAATTCTACCCGCGCAATGCGGGCAGTAAATGGCTTTGCCGTTCTTTCCGGCTCTAGTGTATCGATTAACTTTTATCACTGTGTAGCCCCTTCATAAACCACTCAATAACGAGCTGCTCAAGCTTGTACATTAATTGCTCTGGATTGTCTCCATAAGCTGACATACAGTGCGCAATCTGGTGTCTAATCTGTTTTATTACTTCTGTTTCATCTTTCATGCTGCACCCTTAACCAGTAAGTCATAAGCAAGCGACACATTATCAAGAAATTCCTCACACTGGGCTATTGTCCAGTTATAGGCAGCTTGATAACGGCTTATAATGTCGTCACGTTCCTTTCTAGCTAGGTACGCTATATCCTCTATTTCGCGATCCGAGGTTTTGAATAACATGTTTTGAATGGCTGTATCTACGTTCATAATAGGATTGTCCCCTAGTTAGTTAAAATTAATCTGCTGTACCTGCCCATATCAACGCACCACATGACCCACGTTCTATACGCAATTTACTACCATCATTGAATGTAAAGTTAATTGATTCGCGTTTACTGCGAAAAACTAATACTCTTTGTTCTTCGCAATATAGTTTCGCTGTACGGTATAGAGAGTCTAAATTTCTATGCTCTCGGTGTAATTGGTTAGCTATCATTTGATTGTCCCCTTGGTTAATATGCAGCCATTGTATTCAACCTGGGTTTAACTGTCAATAGGTAAATACCACCTTTGCGACATTTATTTTAATTATTTCGTTATAGTGCTAGTATTAGACTAATATTTAAACTAAGGATGGAAATAATGACTGATTTAATACGTTGCCCCGCTTGCCGTGGTGCTAAGAAAGTGCCAAAGCTGGGCGGAATGATAGGCGAATGTAATACTTGCAGTGGGAAAGGTACTATACTTGCAGTTGATAAGCCTAAGCCTGTAATTGTTGAGCCTGTAGAATCTCAAGCTGATATAATTAATGCTGTGGCTAATGCTTTGCCAGTGTCAACGGTTGAGCCGGATAAATTCACAGTCGAAGTATTAAAGCCTGTTGAAGTTGATACTAAGATTGACGGAAAGAAAGCATTATATAAGCGCAAGAAAGCGTAAGTATTTAAGATAAGGATATCTAATCATGGCCCTATATAATGGCGGAGCTAATAAGCATGAACCGACTGAAGAACTTAGAACAAGAATTAAGGATCTGGCTATAGCTGGAATCCCTGTTTATCTCATTGCTAAGGTTGTCAAGCTTGATGATGAAACGGTGACTAAGCATTATGAGTATGAATTGTCCTGTGCTCAAGCTGATATGGTTAATCGCATTTCTAAGGTTGTAGCAATTCAAGCTGAAGCTGGAGACCCTAAAGCACAAGCATTGTACTTGAAGACTCAAGGTGCAAAATTTGGCTGGGTTGAGAAGCAGATTGTCGAGACTAAGAGCGCAGATGATACTAAGGAACTCAAGGAGAAGATTAAAGAGCTTGAGGAAAAGCACCAACGCGACTATTGATATTAATCGCGTTGAGTGACGTATATATAAAGACTCTTTCGAAAGCCTAGGCTAAGAGCTTGTATATACTTGCTCGGCTTAAACTCATTGCCTTTGCTATTTGGGATATGTTCATACCTGACTTGCTATGCTCTATTGCTTCAGGCCTACGGCTCATATCAAGTGGTTGCTTACCGAATGGCTTACCGCTCTTAGTTCCTTTTAACTTAGCGTGTGCTATTCCTTCGGTCTGTCTAACCCTACACATTGCACGCTCTAATTGTCCTACTATACCGAATAGCTGTAGTTGAAAGGTTTGCAAGTAATCCTCTGACTGCGAACTAAACTCTAATCGTGGGCTATAGATGATTAGATTAGCCTTAGCCTTGAGCACAGTATCAACTATATCTAATAGGTCACGCATTGATCTTGATAGTCTGTCTACTGCGTGAACGTGTAGCGTGTCGCCTTCTCTCAACACTTCTAAGCAACGCTTAAGCTCTGGCCTATCCTTATTAGCACCGCTTGCATGGTCTTCATACACGCGCTCAAGCTCAATACCTGCGAGCTGTCTAGCGGTGTTCTGGTCAACTGTACTTACTCTCTTATAACCTATGTGCATTTAATGTACTCCACTGTTGTTAAAGGATGGAATGTACAACACCTTAGCGACATATGTCAATAGAGATTATATTAATACATTGCAACGGTATTGCTTGAGGTGTATTCAATGCGTGTTCATGGAATAATGGTTATGCAACACAAAGAATTAAATAAAATAATAGTTGACTGATTCAATCTAGGTTGATACTATAGCGTATCAGTTCAATAGCATCCCATGCTATCAGCCTCGCATCTCACTGGCTACGTTGCCATGGGTAGGGGTAGACACCCTGCTTGAGCTTCGAAGGGGGGTATGCCCCGACAGAGAGCCACCCCTTCGCTGATGCTGGAGCCTCCCCTCCCACTCAACCAGACTATTTTCCATAAGTCTTGCACAATAATTACCCAAACCATATAGAGGAATTTCTCGCAATGGTTATACAGAATTTCCCCCAAAAAAATTCAAGAATTCCCATTTGCGATCACAATATTTTTATTACACAATATGCCCATAATATTTCTGGTAAATTATGAATATGATTGACGAATACATTGAGGATAAACTAAAGGATAAAGAGTTCTTTGAGGTCGTTATGACTAAGGCGGTCTCATTCCTCCAGAGTCGTCATCAAATGAATAGACTCAGATTATATGACCTGATGTCCATGCGTTTAGGCCATACCACAGGTAAGAAGATGCTCTACAAAGATATTGCCAAGCTTACATTGAATATTAATACTCAGCAGCCAGTAACAGCCGTGTATTGCGCCATGATGTATAAGAAGGGGTTAAGACTAGCCCGCAGAGCAATTAACGCATTAGGAAAAGTCAATGTGGATTAGTGTAGAAACTCATAAGCCGCAATCCTTGTGAGTACAAATGTTGACCACAATAATTTCCCAGCAATTTTCAAATAACCTTGTATAAATTTCCATCACTTAAAATTAAGAAAACGACTTTGCGAAACCAATATTTTTTATATACACTATGGGTAAAATATTTCTGGGGAAATTATGAAATGGTTTAGCACGAAGGAGTATCTTCCTCCTAATGGCGTCGATTTATTATTGAGGATAGAACGCAGACCAGAGCATGATTATATTTATGAGCGTTATATTATCGCCTCCCTAGAGCATTATACTGATGATATCCAAAACACAGCTCGGTGGGAGCTATCCAATGGAGCGTACATGGATATATCAATGGCAGAATATCGTGTCACTCACTTCGCTCTAATTGACCCTGTAGAGATTAGGAGCAATTAGGTGGCAACCTGCTAAATATTTTCTGAGCAATTCCTTCGTCCTCACCACAGTCACATTCGGTAATGCCAAGGAGAGCAGAAAGCATTCCACTAATAGCCTCTTCCTTAGTCGGGTAGCAATCTGATGCGCAAAGGCAGTAAGTGTTAGAAGCGTCTTCCCCAGTTAACCTAAGTGGGTCAATATCAGCGTCGTACGCGGTTACAACCAGATGAATAAGTTCTTCGCCCATGAATGTATAAACCCAATCGCCTTCCTTGATAGCAGCCATAGTTTCCTCCTGAAAAGATTCAGACTAGCATGACTCTGTATTTCCCAGAAACTTTGTAGTAACATTCAACCTAAGGTTAATTAAGATGAAGTAAATGACCACGCCAGCAGCTGAGAATTTATATTTAGCGCAACACTTATACGAAATGGAAGGGAAGGGTTACGCCCTATACAACCCAAATAAAAAACCAATTCAAGAGCTTCCTGTTATCTATGGGTTTAATAATGGAGGAAAGCCAGGGTGGTATGATGGGGTTTTATTAGCCGAAGATGGGGAATGCCTTGGTGGACACATTTGTTCGAACGAAGGGTACATGCGTCATGATTTAGGTATTCTTGAGGGAAGCCGACCGGATAGGCACGAACGATTTAAGAAGCATTACCCTGATGGCTACAGAATGGATTTTGTAAGTTTTGATGATTTCGATGGACACGAGAAGCTTCAATTGGCTATTAAGCGTTATGTTGAATTAAATACAAAGGATAAAGATGAACACCAAACTCAGGGATGACATGATGTACTTCTGGGGAATGCTTGGAGCGATTAGCTTCCAGATTGCCAATGGTGAGGATGTAAGCTACGACATTCTTTCTCACATGAGTGAGCAATATGCGTATTTCATGAAGGAATTGTTTGGGTATAAAGATGAAGGCCATGACCAAGCTAAAGCGACAAATAACAACTGCTATCGATTCTTGTAAAGCTTATGGAACAGATGACGCTCAGCTGATTATATTTGCTTACCAGAATGTATTACGCTGGATTGCCGTTGAAGGTGGTGGAACCTATAAAGATCACGAGTACATCATTGTCCTGAACACTAATGGTCATCGATGTGGTTACGTGGCAATCCCTCCTGAGCACAAGTACAGCCAGACTCCAGAAGAGGAGCGCACCTTGATGGGTAGCAGACCTTATAAGCATTACGATTATGACAGCTTGAACATTGAGTGCCATGGCGGATTGACGTTCATGTCGCCTAGTCACGGCTTGAAGGATTTACTGGAAGTGCCCTGTAATGACATGTGGATTGGATTTGATTGCGGTCACTGTTATGACTCTATCGATGTTGACGCGCTACGTAAATACTATGGTGATGATGCTGTTGAAAGCAAGAAGTCATTTATTAACGCAATGAATGGATATCCTGAGCAAACCGTGAAACATTATCCATACGTGGAACAAGAGTGCCACAACATCATTGACCAACTGATTCAGGCAGCATAATGGCCAAATACACTTCCGAGTACAAGACTTTAGAAGGCGAAGTCCTGGCTAAATGCTTACCTTGTCCATTCTGTGGAGAGTTTGACGAAGAGAAGCAGAACGTTCTTCATCGAACAACCGATAAGCAAGGATGGATATCAATTGGTTGTTCTGGATGTGGTTGCCAACCAGGGTTCTGTGTTCGTAGTGAGGAAGAGGCAATACGCCTATGGAACTCGCGCGTAACCTTCTCTGAAGAACATGAGTTTCAGGCTGGCATCGAGTACCACAAGCGTTATCTTATCGATTTACTTCAAGAATAATTGCGTGTATTGGGTGTTGTTTACAGCAAATAGGCAATACCCATTACTGTAAGGCGCACAACCCTCAATCTTATAACCAGGCGCATCAAGCTTAATCCCAGCATTCTTGAATGTAGGGTGCTTGGTAGATTTAGACTGAATGAACAATTGTAGTCCATGAGCCGTGAATCTATAGCATGACATGGCCGCCATACCATCCGCACATACTACATACGGTAGATTTAGACCTTCCTGAGAAGAGTCAACTTTGAACAATGGCTCGCCAGCAAATGCCGTGCTAGTTGCTAATGTTGCTAATCCTGCTAATAGTAGTTTCATGTAATCTCCATTTTAGTTACCGCTCTATGATAACACAGCCGGATTGACTTCTTAAGTTAAACCGTGGTTTAATTCAGCCTTGATTTGGAGGGGAAAATGGACGACCGAAGCTATTACCACTGTCAGCATTGTCGAGAGGATATAGCTCTTGAGTTTACGTGTCCATGTTGTAGTCTGGGTAAGCCTAGTGACTATCCCATGTCCTCTGGAGGGAATCTGTTTGATGAGTTTTTCTCTTGGCTAAAAGTTCATAGAGCTGGACGCGAACACCTATTTAATCAAATGCGTGAGAAGTACGACTGGGGTTATATTAAAGCGTGTGAAGTTATAGAAGCTGAACTGAAGCGATTAATACAGGAGCACAAGGATGATAGCGACAGAGTTGAAGGAGATAAGGGATTATTGGAGCAATAAGTACCCGAATGTCTCAATTACCCTCTATCCGAAGGTGGATAATGGGAAATATTGCGGCAAGATGATGACTCATAATTCTAGCTTTGATTTAAGTGCTGACACTGTTGGTGAACTCATTAGTCAAGGAGAGAGTTTCCTACGACAGGTTAACAGATGATTAAGAAAGATCACGATGAAATCTGGTACTGGTATCAGAAGATTGAAGAGTTTAAGACAGCTGGTATGGCTCAGAAAGAGTATTGCGAAGCCTACGAGATTGACTTCAAGAAGTTCTGTAATATGCGGTACAGAATTGAGTATAAGAGGGACACTCATCCTGATATATACGCAAAACATCTTCCATTAACTCGGAAGTATATGAAGTCTGGAATTCAGGCATCAAAGTTCGCGAAAGAGAATGGTATTGATGTGCGAATCTTGAGTGAAATGGTCACTCATTTAGGCTACCAGGATATTATTGAAAATATGCGAGAAGCCAAGCAAGCGTGTCGCCAGTTTTTGAGAAACCTTCCGGGACCTCCAAGTCCCCGAAAGGGACAAAAACTGGCGACAAGTATGCCTCCGGCGGCCCTGGACGTCCTGGTCCCCCTTGATTTAGATCCCCATACGGGGCTCAAAATCTACGCTCCCCAATGACTGACGCCTTTTCGTATGCCTTATATTTTTCCTACGGAAAAACACACGGCCCTAAGGCTACCAGGGACTACTCGCCCTCGCCTTCGGCTCTCCATGGCTCGTAGCG
>Ga0075320_1000002_pt1 | contig 42005 bp, 66 predicted proteins | sample MayberryNE_TuleC_2_FD_120049 | JGI IMG/M metagenome (GOLD analysis project Ga0075320, IMG submission 120049) | Natural and restored wetland microbial communities from the San Francisco Bay, California, USA, that impact long-term carbon... | ecosystem: Environmental > Terrestrial > Soil >... | reverse complement strand
TGTCCATGATACCTCCTATGAGTGCCTCGAAGTCAAACAAGGAACCAATCCTGCCATCACGATTACCCATAACACCTTTGAGAATTGCCACGCGGGCAACCATGACGTCTCCGATATGACAGGAGATTCAGGGGTGGGGATCGTGGCAACCGGGGCGGGCGGCGAAAACTCAGAAGTCGTCTTTAAGTTCAACTGGGTGAAGGATGTCGTGGGGAATGTGAACGACACGACAGGTGTAGGCGCCCGCTGGCAGTCGCAGGGCATGGACGGCCAGTTCAATGTGTTTGCCAACAATGAGGGAGAAGGCCTTGTCCTCTCGGGGAGCAGCGGAAATCAGCAAAACTGGTTTTTCAACACCATCTATGGGAATGGGCGCGAGTGTACCAACGTCAGTGGAACAACCAAGACGTTGGCCGATAACACGTGTTGGGCTAATGCCAGTGGGAATGATGCCTCCAACCCAGGGTTTGTGAACGCGGCGAGCAATAATTTTAATATCACGGCCACCAGCCCACTCTACCAGGCAGGAGCAGGCGGTCTGAGTAAGGGAGCGCTGCAAAGCTTTGCCTGGACAGCCGCAGCCGTTGGCGTCAATGGCACCGTCCTGACGGTGACAGGCAACGTGTATACAGAGTTTCGCCCGATCGCCACTGGGACAGCGAGCGCCTTTACGATCACCTGCTCGACCACTGGTGCTCAAGCGGGCGTCTCTCTCCTGCCAGGGGCAAGCAATACGGTCGATGTGAGTCTGGCCACACCAGTCATTCAGGGAGAAACCTGCACGCTCGGAGCGACTGCGGCTGCAGCGTCTGACTCGGCGAACATTGGAGGGACGCTGGCGCCTGGCGGGCCTCTGCGGAGTACCAGTCTGGTGCTTTCTGGCCTATCGGTGACCAATAATAGCCTGGTAGGGTCGATTGCACCGAACCTGCTCGCCTCAGCGACACTGATTGCGGAAGCGGCAGACCTCCAATCCGCCAACGGCTGCGCTGTGTTAGCAGATGGCTTTACGATCGAAAATGACGGCCTGACGACTGTCTCAGCTACGACTGCGGTCTGTGAATGGGACTTAGGCGCGGCGAAGCAATGGGATACCTTCCGGTCTTTCTGCGACAATAGCGGCACGCGGAAAACCACCAATGTTAGTATTGGCGGGAAGGTAAACCTGGGGGATAGTTATACCGCGGTCGTGACCGATGGTGTCTGTAATGCGCGGCAGTGGTTTCAGTTTGATATGGGAGATGTGACCTACCGCTATGTTAAGATCACAGCCACATGTAGCGGGTGTCCTATTCAGGTGTTTGAATACGATCTGACAGAAACGCCACAAGTGTTGCCCTCTCCTGGGGTGAGGACGATTGTCCACCGGGGAGCGCTTATGTTTGGATTTCGCTAGAGGTGTCTATGCTGAGTATCCTGGTATTCTTCCTGCTGGTATCGCCTGCATTCGGGGCGACAATCACAGCGGATGGCTGTACGCCGCGTGCGCTGCAAGACGCGATCAACCGCGCCTCGTCTGGGGATAGAGTGGAGGTGCCACCGTGTACCTATGATGGCACGTGGTCCACGGTACAGATTCCCAAAAGTATCGTACTTGTTGGGGCGGGCGGCGATGCAACGGCGCTTCGGCGTAGCAGCGGGGATCGAGTGATGTTCAGCGTCCAAGGGACAACCGGCTTTCAGATGTCGGGGTTCTGGCTCAGGGGAGAGACAGCAGACGCGCAGGGCTGCGTCGATGCCTCTCAGCCTGGCTCTAAGGGGCGTAATGGGACAGATACGGGCCTGCTGCTCACCAAGGCAACGCGGTATCAGGTGTTCAAGAATCGCTTCTGTAACTTTCGCTACGGGGTCACCGTGGTTGGCGATCCGGCGCAGGCTGAGCCGGGGGTCATATTCCAAAACTTTTTTGAGAATATCGTGGTCTATGAGCCCTGCTGCCATGGCTACGGGGTGGAGGTACGGGGAGAGTCCGCATGGCCCACGGCGGTTGATTGGGGTAGTCCGGCCTGGGTATTCATTGAAGACAACCGTTTCGACGTGATACGGCATGCGATTGAATGTAATGACGGGGGCAAATACGTTGCAAGGCGCAACACGATTACCAGGCCCACAGAGAACGCTGGGGCACTCGACGCACATAACCAGCATTCGTGGAAGCGCGGATGCCGGGCGGTCGATGCGTACAATAATGATGTACGCACGACTGAGACAACCTTTACGGGCTTTCATCTTCGTGGGGGCGATGCGTCGATTCATGATAACGACTTTGGCAAAACAGCCAAGCCGGTTGTAGTCGATGCGGTGACGCATTGCGGTGATCCCTACCCGGCGTTTGATCAGATCCGGGATGCCTATATCTGGGACAATACGCCTGCTGGTGTGTCCAATCGGTGCCCAGCAAATCTTCTCCTGGGGCGCGACTACTACTTGACGCCCAGGCCACACTACACGCAGTTTCCCTACCCGCATCCACTGCGGACAGGGGAGAATCCGCCAGAGCCGAAGCCACAGCCAGTGACGCTGACGGAGTGCACGATTATGCAGGTGGGTGAGCGCTGGCACCTGACCTGCATTATGGAGTCGAAGCCGTAAGAGGGTGTATGTCAGAAGAAGAAATCATCGGCTATATTAGTAGTGAGCTGAAAGAAGCCAGAGTGATTCCTGCTAAGCATGAGCGGTTAGTCAGATTACTCCTCAGTTGCTGTCTAGCCATGCTGGTGGCGATTAGCGGGATCGTGCTCTACATGGGCAATTTGTTTATCTCCGAGCAGCGCGAACAAGGCCGAAAGCTCCAGATGGACAATCAAGCGCTCTCAGAGAAGCTGGCTACGCAGAATGGGATACAGCTTGTGCTCCAAGAAAAGGTGTCGCAGTGGGTGGGACACGTCCAGGCGCTCAATGCCAATCTGACCCCACTCTACGCCATGCGCACCGATATTGACGGGCTGGCGCGGCGTATCGAGAACGCCGAAGAGAATATCGATAAAAACTACGAAATGATCAAAGAGTTGAAGCGCTTTCACTCTCCGGCGCCGTGATGCATGCCAAACTATACCGACAACAAACTGCTCTACTGGGTCCTATCGATCTGTACAGGGATCATCTCGTTTTTAGTGGTCATCCTGGTAGCACTGCTCTCGTATTTTGTCCACCAAATTGATCTCAAGAACGACTGGCAGGATAAGGACCGAGCGGCCATCTGGCAAGCGCTTGTTGACCAGGGAAAGCAAATACGGGCGATCGAGCGACACCTCGATACCAGGCAGCAGAGACGGATTGAGCAGGGGGAGTTCTACGACGCGCCTTAACTCCTACCTTTATACGCCTTAAGCGCTAGCCAGCCAAAGAAGCAGACAGCCGCCAACACGCCAAAGATTATCAGCAAGGTTGCAGTGTCCATACCTATCCTTCATTCCCGCTATTCTTCTGATCGGTTGCCGCACGAAACCAATACCCGAACGCCATAGAGACAAGGGTTTCCTGGGCCCGGAGCACCAGCGCATCGACGCGAAAAAAGACGAAGCAGACATAGACACCAACGATAAGGAACGTGAGCGCGGGCAGCATAAATTCGTGTATTGTGTCTATGCCGAGCATCTGAAAGAATCGGCCTATCATGCAAGCCCCTCGAACACAGCGGTAATCACCAGGCCACGCTCTGCCCGTGTCAAGTAGGCATGGATGGGGAGACAGAGAATAGTTTTGCACACGTTTTCAACAACAGGGAAATCGCCCTCACCGTACCCAAGGGAGAGATAGGCGGGTTGAAGGTGGAGCGGTTCCGGGTAATAGATAGCGCTGGGTATTCCCCGTTCGGTCAGGGCCTTCTTGATGCTATCGCGCTTGTCGGAGAGGATGGGAAAGGCGTGAAAGGCCGATCCTTCATCCCAACCGGGCATGTCAACGTAGTTTTCTAGGGCCTTCCGGTAAGCCAGGGCATGCTCTCTGCGGGCGTAGCGCTCTTCGTCAACATAGGGAAGTTTAGCCAGGAGGACTGCGGCTTTGAGGGTATCGAGCCGGCCATTAATGCCAATATATTCATGCTGATACTTCTTGTCAACTTGGCCATGGTTACGCAGGGCCAGGAGCATTTCAGCCACAAAAGGATGGTTCGTCAGGATCGCGCCACCATCGCCACAGGTGGCAAGTGGCTTGCTTGGATAAAAAGAGAGGCAGGTACAGTCGGCCAGCGTGCCAACCTTGCGACCTTTGTAGGTGGCGCCGTATGACTGGGCCGCGTCGGCAATGAGAGGAAGAGAGCCGGTAAAGGGACTGCTCGCCGCGGAGAGGGCGTCATAGGCGGCAGTTCTGCCAAAGAGATCGACGGATATCAGGAGTTCATACCCTGGATGGTTATAGGGTCTGAGCTTGAACGGATCGATCGTCAGGGTATGCGGGTCGACATCCACCAATTCCATTTTGCAGCCAAGGAGCAGGGCGGGCTCGATCGTGGCGGCGAAGGTAAGCGGGGTGGTAAACACGGTCGTCTTAGTATCGGCGCCGTGGGCCATGAGCGCCAACAGAAGCGCCATGGTGCCACTAGAGGTGGTCACACAGTACGCAGCGCCAGTCGCCTCACAGAGCCGGGCTTCGAGTTCGGCGACTTCCGGGCCACCGACGAACTGTTGATGGGTTAGGACGCGATCGATCGCGTCTCGGATTTGGGTGTTGAGTCTGGCATGTTGGGCTGGGATACCGCTAAATTCCATGGGTCATATCCTTGTGTGGGAGGATTCTACGGGGCTGACAGAGATGGGAGAGAGAGCAGCCCCATAGTCGTTGTGAGTATAGCGCGTCTTAGGTGCCTCTGCAATCCTGTTCTTGCTGATATGTGAGCAGGTCACACTCAATGGCGCCAAGCGCCTCCTTAGCCCGGGCAATCTCTAGCGGGGTATGGATGGCGCGTGACTGGATGCCTTCGAGAAAACGCTGCAGAAAGCGACAGGTCCAGAGCTTGTCATCGATGCTGGTGATTAGGCTGTGCGGTGTTTTGGACATAACGTCTCTCCGTCAAAAACCTTTTTTGTACACTTGGAGTGGGCACAGCGGACAGGTTTATGGTAGCGGCAGTACTCCCAGTCCTCCAGCTCTGACCCTGGCTCGATTGGCATAGTCTGACAGGCTTTACAGAGCAGGGTTTCTCCATCACGTTTATTGCCAACAACGGGTAAGCCAGTCTCTTTATCACGTCGCATCGTCTTCTCTTTCCTTTAGGTGTTCCACTGTCTTGATCCGCTCGCCAATCCAGCGCATGACTGGCACGGCCATGCTATTCCCGATGGCCCTGTACCGTGGAGTATCAGAACAGCGCTCGGCTGGTTTGCCCCGGTAGGGAATGCGGGTCCAGTCGTCAGGCAGTCCCTGCAATCTCTCGCATTCTTTCGGCGTCAACCGCCTCACCTGCATCTGCGCCATGATCTGTCTTGACTGCGCTCGCCCTCCGCTCCCAGGATTACATAGCGCATAAGCACACTCGTTAAGGGTTTCTACCGTTCGCCCTTGCTGTCGTGTGCGTTCGGTAAATGCTATGGCTGGATATCCTTGCCCTGGCTTCCCGCCTCCCACCTTCAGGCTATTGGCAGTATCATTGCACGTGACTTCGCCGCGCTGGTTCTGGGCGAAGGCAATGGCGTGTACTTCTGTTGTGTTTAAAGTGTAGGATTGCTCAGTGAAACTGATTTCTCCCCACTGCGGTCCCGCAGTGGGTTTTCGCCCTATTGATGCCCCTTTGATCATTATCAGAGTTTCTACCGTCGCATCCAGACGCTGCTGTGAGCTATTCAGGCATGCCGCCACCATAGACATCTGATCACTGCCGTTCAGCGTGCCGTGGCTGCGCCCGCCTTCAGCGCCGCCTCTAAGGCGTGGGGTAACGTCTTGCCCCGTTTCTCGGCACGGCGCAGGATACCCTGACAGGCTGTGGCGGTTAAAAAGTACCGCTGCGGGAGGTCGCCAGTCTCCACGATAGCCGACAAGGAAGATACGGCGGCGTCGTTGCGGAACTCCGAAGTATTGAGCGTCAAGAACCCGGTAGGCGAACCCATACCCGAGGTTCCCCAAGATCCCGAGGATGGTGCCAAACGTCCGTCCGTGGTCATCGGACAGGAGACCGGGGACGTTCTCATAGACCAGCCAGCGGGGGCGAAGGCGGTCAGTAAGGGCAAGATAGGCAAGGGTGAGGTTCCCACGCGGATCAGCCAATCCCGCTCGGCGTCCGGCGACTGAGAAGGATTGACAGGGGCATCCTCCAACGAGAAGGTCAATTGGGCCATCATGTGCTCCGATCTGTGTAAAGTCGCCCAAGTTGGGCACGGCAGGATAGTGATGCGCCAGCACCGCGTTGCAAAACGGGTCAATCTCGGCAAACCATGCGGGTTGCCAGCCTAATGGCTCCCAGGCGACTGACGCGGCTTCAATCCCGCTACAGACACTGCCGTATAGCATATTCACCCCTGAGAACTATTGTTTCTATCATAATGGTTATGGCAGGAGGAGCACGTACAGCGTTCTGCATGATCGCCGCAGATACTACACATGACCGCATCGGCTATCTCTTGCCAGCGGTGGGAATGGGTGGCCTTCTTCGCGGCTCTAGGCTCGGGCGTGGTGGCCGGCGCAAGATCATCATCGTAGCGGTATTGAAAGAGCCAGGTATAGGGCATAGGCTCAAAGCCGCCTTGCCACTGCTCCGTCTTCGCCCAGGCGCGGACCTGGGCACACAATTCCTGGGCACGAGATTCTAGCTCCCGGCGCTTCCATAACTCCCCGCATTTGCGCTTGGCCATCTTTCTGGCTGACGCGGGCCAGGTCGACCAAAACTCCTCGAAGCCAGGAGGATACGAGGGGGGAGCAGAAGGCTTCTTACCCTTCGTGACGGGGGTTGGTTGTTCTGGGGGTTGGGAGGTTATCCCATTGGGAGAGTGGGGAGGTATGGAATTGAGCGTTTTGGGCAATTCCATACAAGAGTTATCTCTGTAAGAGATAACGATATCTTTCTTGTTAACTAGTTCTAGTTCTGTGGCTCGCTGGAAAGCCGTATGCGGCTCGCTAGAGAGCCGGGGGGGTGGCTCATTGGAAAGCCGCGTGTGGCTCGTTTCAGTAGTAGGGGTGGGTATAGGAAGAAGCCTGTATGTGTTGGACATTTGAGATCCATCTTCTCGATAATTTTCGATTACGTCTACGAGGTGTGTATCTTTGAGCTTTCGCATGGCGCGTTTGAGAGTCTCTCGTGAGGCAATCCCAAGTTTGTCCATAATGGTCTTGGTGGATGGGAAGCAGGTCTTATCCGCGTTGGCATACCGGCAGAGTGCTATATAGACTGCAAGGGCGGTATGGCCAAGCTCTTTGGCGTAGTGGTCGATAAGCGCATGATCGAACCGTGCCCATTGTCCTCCACGTGCATCTCGTATCAAAGGCGTGTCATCGATCTGTGTATACTCGTGCGTATTTATACTGCGTTCGTTTTCCATTTCTGCTATACTCTCCAGTTGTTGGGTTTTCTGTTTGTGTCCTCTTGCTCATATGGTACAGTGTCTCTCCCATATGAGCTACTCTCTTCTGCACGGGTGGGGCCGTACTACACACCACGTCACCAGGCCCCACCTCTCGCCTCTTAGTCTTCGATAAACCAAGCCGTTACTTTTCTTTCGCGTGGCTGGCTATTCGGTGGAAGGATTTTTCCTTTCTCTGTGAGTTCTTCCATAGTGACTAAACCCTGTTTGACTATTCTACATACGTTGACATAATCGACATGGCATAATCCACGTCTACTTGCTGTCCTCTCGCATCCAGGGCGAAGGCAGAGAGATTTTTTTTTCTTTCCGTTGTCTTCTCTCATGTGCGCTCCCTAAAAAATATCTTGCCTCGTAACATATGTGATGTTAGTATTAACCATGCCTCGTGTCAAGTGGTTAGTAAAAACCATAAATATGAAAGGGAGTATTATGGAGTAACTAGACGGAAACATGCGGCACATATAGGGGTATGAACGTCAGGCCCTGGGTGCTTGCATCGCCCAGGGTCGAGTGAATCTCACGATGAGGGATCGAAGATTGAAACAACGAGCGATGATTGGACTAGTGACGGTGTGTTGTTTGGTGGCGATGGTGTCAGAGAGTCAGAGTACGGGTAATCCCTTCCAGGCGCTTCAAGAACAGATCAATACGATCGTGCAGCAACTGGCCAATGCCAGCAATCAACAGGCTCAGATCGACGCGCTCTCAGCGGCAGTCGATGCGCAAGCCCAGTTGATCACCACGCTGCAAGAGGTGGTTGAAAGCTTGCAGGCTCAGATCGACGCGCTTCCGTCTGGTGGGAGTGGAGGGCTGGCGCCAGAGATCCGGACGCAGCGGGTACAGGTGACTGTGCCGGCTGGCCAGTTTTTCCCCGTCTCTCAGCAGTGCCCTGCCGGCTGGCTCCCGATTGATGGGGGAATCGACCACGGCGTCAACGGCTTGTATGAAGCCGCCAACTACAACAGCAACAGTGCCGGGCTCTTGGGGCCGCTGGACCCGTCCAGTAGTACCGATCGCACGTATACCACGGTCATTCGGTCCACGCTCGCCTCAAACTCGGTGACCTTTCACACTATAGCCTGTATGCACATGGAATAGGCATAAACGGCGGCTGTGTCCCAGGGCAGAGCCGCCAAGGAGCACGTATGGATAAACGAGATCCGGAAATTCTGTTAGGGCTACTTGAGGCACGACATGCCGCGATACAGCAGGCGGTTGACCGGGCCAAGGAACAGTTAGTTTTACTCGAAAACCTGTTGATTGAACAAATGGGGGATATTCGGTACCTCAAGCATCGGATAGAGAATCAGGAGACGGCGAGTCTGGGACGCCTGGTTATGGAGCGGGTAGGCGGTCCACGGCTCTAGCAGCACACAGAGAAGGGAGAAGGGATGGACGAAGAGACACCACAGGAGCGGCGCGGGTGGAGAGACAGAGAGCCGGCGCATGTGCACAGTATGAAATGGGTGGATAGTGATGGGATCGAGCACCTGCATATCTTGCGCAGTGATGACCTGGACGATGTACTGAAGCAAATGCGCACCGTCAAAATGTGCATTCAGGCGGCGAAGGAAAAGGCCTTAGAACAGCGCAAGGCGCGTCCGGCCAGCGAGCCAGGGCCGGAAGATCCCCGCGGGGATGAGCGTGAGGAGGAGGGGTCAGCAGAGGGGGAAGTCCCGGAAGGGTTTTGCGTAATACATGACGTCTGGATGAAGCAGCGGAAAAATACCAAGGGGAGTTGGTGGAGCCACAAGACTGCAGAAGGCTGGTGTAACGGGAAGTGAAGCGCTGCAGGTTCTGCCATGAATGGAGTCTGAGCGTCAGGGACTGGTACTGCTGGGACTGTCAACTCTGGATCACGGACTACTGGTCCGTGATCCGCCTTGCCAACCCGCATATTGACAGAGAGGGCCCCTATGTCCTGCGATCTCTTCAGTTTTCTCTTTTGTGCCCTGGGCATGATAGGGATCATGGCGGGGGCAGTGCTGCTGTGCGTGAGGAGCGAGTATCGTGACGAAAAAAGAGGTCTTGGCGCTGATCCATGAGGCAATCCAGTATCATGTCGACACGGTGATCGTTACCCGGGTTGACGATAGTCCGCCTCTACGTGTGCGATCGCCAGAGGCAATTGCAGAGGCGATTCTTGCGCTAGCTGAGCGCCAACCAGGACTCCCGTTCTCTTACAGGAAGGGGGATCATGACGACACTCAGGTTTAAAAACCAGCGGGCGTTTGAGCAGGTGGTGAGCAGGAAAAAGACAGGAAAGAAGCAGGAACAGCCGAAGCCAACTACCACGCCAGCCGCGCCGCGCAAGACAGCGTTAGAGATTGCCTACGCGGCGCATCTCTCTCAAGGCATCGAGCAGGGTAAGGTGATCGAGTACCTGTATAAGTCGGTCACCTTCCCACTCGACAACGGAGCACCCTATACCCCACGTTATCTCGTCGTCTTTCCTGACGGGGTGGTGTGTGTAGAGCTGGTCGAAAAGACCACAGACAGCCACCGTATGCATGTCCAGGCATGGAGGCGTGCTGCAGGGCTCTATCCTGGGCATAGCTGGGACCTGATAGCGCGGACTGCGCAGGGGTTTGAGGTGGTAGAAAGTTATGGCTAGTCGCTGCATATGTACGAGCTGATTAAGAGGGCGGGGGTGACGCCCCGCCCTGTGTGTTACCACTCGATATCGGTGTGAAAGTCGAGGAGGCGGGCTTGCGCGTTTTTGTGCTCAATCTCGGCGATCTTGCGGCCAAGCATTGCATGTACCCGTGTGAGAATCACCAGGTAGGCGGGTTGTTCGTCCTGGGGGAGATTGGCAATCTGATCTATCAGGAGGATTACTAGCGCCTCCCAGGTGCGAAAGATATCATGGTCGATGTCCGTGTGTGGTATACTCATGGTCTAAAACTCCTACGACCAAATGCAATAGGAGACAGGGGGAACCCAGGCATAAGTTAGGTATGCCTGGGTGACTTCTACAGCCATGACTGCCGTTTTCCCGCCTCTTTGTACTGCGGCGGGACTTCGGTGTAGGGGCGGTCGATCATAGACGAGTACTCTGCGCGGTCAACCTCGTCCTCGGGGTCATAGTGGGCATACCGGATACGGGTACTCCACAAGACGATACTAGCTACAATCAGGATTACCACGCAGAAAAACCCACCGATTGCCAGAAAGAGCGTCATCGCTTACCTCCTCGATCAATCCCTCTGACGCGGATAGTCCGTCTCCGTTCAATCCAGGCGCTTGGGGTGTACTGAATGCTTTTGATACACCGCTTGCTGAACCATTTCTTACGAGGTAGAGTATACATGATCATCCTCACTGTCGGGTTGGGGGTGGGAGACAGGGGCGGGCTGGGTATTGTGTGGTCCAGTCCGCCCCTGGCGTCTTAGAACCGAAACAACGGCGCATCGTTCTCGCACACGTGATGCATGAGCCCGTCGCGGTCAAAATAGGGCAGACATTGCCCACGGCTGGGACAGCCAGTCAACATCAGGAGCACTGCTAGACAAAGCAGGAGGCGGATCATACATCCTCCTTCTTCATATGGGCAGTATCATAAGATCCTATGCCTCTCCCAGCATTGCATAATTGACATTCCCAGGATTCCTGGCTGGGGTCGTTCTCATCATAACGCACACACGATAGTGTAATAGCTTTGAGCCATTTCTTCCTGCCTTCGTCAAACACCTTGACATGTTCACATTCTGCGTATTTTTTCATCGTCCGCTTCCTCCTTGTGTGTATTGCACATCCAGACACCCTTGACACACCAGAACACCTCTCCCATGTCACCTCCGCACACCTCACACGTGGGGAGTTGCTCACCGTCGAAGTCGTCACGGCTATACTGCACGGTCAGAAATTTCTCATTCCCTGGACGCGTCCGCTGCGGGTACTGCCTGGCCGCTGCGGCGTCCATGGGGCTCTTGGCGCTATCGGCCAGGGCCTTGAGCCCACCGAGGACTACGGCGCCGTCAGGGGTGGTGTGGGTGTAGTAGTCTGACATATCCTCTCCTTTGTGCTTGTCGTTATATGATGGTCATATGCCCGGTGTTACTCACCCAGACTTGGTGATCTATCGCCGCTTCGGCGATATGTGCGAGGAGTGTTCTGGCATCGGCATCTGGATAGCATGCAACGAGCGCCTGCAATGCCTCTGGAATAATCGTGGTGAGTGGGCTGGTTTTCAGTGCCTCTCGTAGTGCCCGTGGCGTTGGATACTGCGCGAGGAATGCCTGTGCTGCCTGGTTCCCAGGAACTGTGATCCATGTGTTGCGTTCCATGTGTCTCTCCTTCTCTTCTGGGTTGTCATATCACCTACCCATACTATACACCCTATCATGACAAATGTCATGGGTAAATTATCTCTTGACAGAAAAAAAATACAGCCTATAGTTATGGCATATTCACTCAATGGAGGTGACATGAGTCATTTTGGGGCGACAGTGAAATCATGGCGGGAATACCGGCGCTACACGGTGTCTGAGTTGGCGCGGGTGTCTGGGGTCCAGCAGTCGATCATCTCTCGGCTGGAAGGCGGCAAGCGGGAAGGGTGTACCGTGGAGAATGGGTACAAGCTGGCTAAAGCCCTTGGGGCCACCGTCGAGCAACTATGCTCAGGGATTGAGCCTAAAGTATGAGGGTGTTCCTGGTTGTGTGCGCAGGGGTGATGCTTGCGGGGTGTGGGTTGCCCTCCCAGCCACCACCTCTCACCCCTGCCGCCTGCACCGTGGAGCCGGTGGTAGCTGCGCCTGTGCTCACACGTGAGGATAAACACGCCAGAGCGCTGGCCATCTACGCAGCCTTGGAGCATTCCCCAGTCGGCATGTCGACAATCTGGTATAATCCACCAACGGGGCATTTTGGCGTCCTGCAGGTGCTCAAGGCCTATGAGAGCCCACGGGGGCGGTGGTGTAAGGATCTCAGAGTATCGAGTGTGGTCACATCAGACGAAGAACACCTTGACCTACTCACGGCCTGCAGGGCTATTGCAGGCTGGATGCTGCAGTGAGGAGTTATGGATCATCTTTCCCCGGCGGATATTCGCGCCATGGAAGTGGCCGATGATTGGAGCCTGACCCGTCTGGGCTACCTGGACGCCAACGGCCAGCCGCATTTTTGACTGGTGGGCGCCGTCCTGGCAGGGCGGGGGTACACGTATAGGACATGGATTCCTAGCGAGACTAATCTTGTTTTTCCTGACGTGTCTGAAGACGCAATGTATGACTTATTCGAGGCGGTGGCTGACTATTTTGGACTGGAGAGCGTGACGGACTTTATCACCACGCAACACCAAGAACAAGGGGCGATCTTTCACCGGGCACGGACGCTGCGGCTTGCCGCCCAGAGGGAACATGATGCCGTATAACCCTGAGGAACAGTGTACGATTGACTTTCACCGTGTCGAGTGTTGCAAAGTCTCTCTACGTGCTGAGTTGCGCATCCCTACCGCCTCACTCATCCGGGAAGCTTCTGCTTTTGACGATATGATTCTTTACAAACTCCATGCGCTCTGCCTGGCACAGCTTGCCCACGAATACCGCCTGCATGTGCAGTATCCGCGTGACTGGTGGGAGGCGTTCAAAGCCCGCTGGTTCCCAGTCTGGGTGCTCCGCTCCTGCCCTGTGCAGTATACGGTGATTGACGAACGGCATGAGATATTCACGTCAGTCTGCCCACACCTGCCAGCAGGCGAGAGAGATCCGCATGTGTTTTACCTCGGGGGAATTGATCGTGGAAATGCTGCGGTTTGATCCACGTGGAAACCTGCGAGAGGTGCATACGGATTGTTCCCGTGCTCGCCTGTTTCAGTTTCACGAGGACGATAATACGCTATGGTGCTTAGAGTTAGAGACGGTACGGGGGATCGTTCGTTGCGGCCTGTTTACTGCGTGCGATGACGATATCCTTGTGCGGCTTGCGTCGAAAGGGCATGATGGCACTCACTCCTAGACAAGAACGCTTCGTCCAAGAATACCTGGTTGATCTCAACGCCACGCAGGCGTGTATTCGTGCTGGGTACTCCAAACGGAACGCCACTAAAATAGGCCCGGAATTGCTAGGAAAAACTGGGGTTCAAGCGGCAATTCAGCGGCTTATGGCCATACGTGCAGAGCGGACTAATATCACCCAGGATGACGTGATTCGTGAGTTGATCGTCATGGTCACCAGTGACGTGACCAACTACACACTGGACGCCAACGGTGAACTGGCCCTAGCAGCGGGTGTGCCAGAGAGTGCCTGGCGAGCGGTATCGAGCGTCAAGCATAAGATCCGGAGTACAAAGCACCGTGATGGCACGGTCGATACGCAGCACGATGTTGAGTTCAAGCTGTGGGATAAGGTCGGGGCCAGCCGCCTGGCTGCGCAACACCTGGGGATGCTCTTGGAAAAGATCGAGCACAGCGGCAAGATCGAAGGCGATCTGAGCGGGAAGACACGGGAAGAACTGGAGGAGTTAGCCGATGCCTACCGGCAGCGTCGGGCCGCTCGACAGTCTGAAAGCGGAGATTGAGATCGAGCGGGCCCTGCTCGACGCGGAGTACAAGCGTAACGGCTGGCTCTGGGCGCTTGAACAGGTCAACACGCTCGATGAGGCTACACAGCAGAGCAGGCCCTGGCCTGATGAGCCCTACCTTAAAGAGGTGTGGGACATCCTCCAGAGTGAGGAGCAAAAGATCGTGTTCCCGAAGTCCAGGCGTATGATGATCTCCTGGATACTCGCCTTGTGGGTGACCTGGACGTGTCGCTACTACCCGAACCACCTTGCCCTGATTCAAAGTGAGACAGAAGAAAAGGCGGCGTACATTACCGATAAGCGCTGTGCCTATATCGAGCACCACCTTGAGGAACCCTGGAACCGTCGCCCGTTTACCTCGTACAAAACACTCAAGGGCCGTATCGGCAAGATCGCGTATCACGATACGGAGTCAGAGATTTACGCGGTAGCGCAAGGTGCGTCAGTGGTCCGGGCCTACACGTTCTCCATTCTGGTCATGGACGAAAGCGAGTTTCAGGCAGAAGGGGAAGACGCTCTGACCGCGGCGCTGCCCATTGTCGAAGAGAGCAAGAGCGTCAAACTCGTACTGATCTCCACCAGCAACGGGCCTGACCGCGTGATAGCAGGTATATGTAAGGAGGCGGGTTTTGTCCGGTTTAGCTAAGACATGGCCACCATGCGTTGACGGCTACACGCCTTATTACTGGGATGACTGGACGTGTATTTACCACGGAGATTGCCATGAGATTCTGCCACAGCTACCGATGCGGTTTGATCTCACACTGATTGATCCGCCGTATGGGCTGAAAGAAGCTGCGGGGAAAAATATGTCGCGTGGATACGCGACATGCCCTACAAATTATGGCTTTGCGACATGGGACAATACCACAGATCAACATGGGGTTGAATTGGCCATTGCAGCCTCCAAGAAGGCCATCGTGTTTGGTGGAAACTTCTATACCCTCCCGCCTTCTTCATGTTGGCTCGTGTGGGATAAAGACAATGGGTCCTGTGACTTTGCCGATTGTGAACTACTCTGGACCAATTTACCCAAGGCGGTACGGCGCATTCGCTGGCGGTGGAATGGCATGCTGCAAGAACATGCAGGTAAACATAAAGAAGAACGCTGGCATCCCACACAAAAACCACTGGCTGTGGTGCGGTGGTGCCTAGAACAGGCCATGCCGGTCACTACCGTGCTCGATGCCTATATGGGGTCAGGAACGACATTACGGGCAGCAAAAGATATAGGGGTCAGGGCGGTGGGTATTGAACAGGTGGAAGCGTATTGCGCGGTCGCAGTCAAGCGGTTGCGCCAAGAAGCTTTTGTGTTGCCTATGGTGCAGCCATGACTATTCTTCGTCGCATCCGTAGCCCGAGAGGCTTTCTCATCGTGCCTGTCCACTATAGCGCGGATCCGGCGAAAGACGCGGCCTGGCAAATCGCAGAGCGCCAGAAGTACCAGCGACAGACCGACTGGGATCGAGAGATGGAGTTGGATTTCAGGTCGGTCGCGGGTGATCCGTGCTACCCAGCATGGAGTGATGCGCTGCATATTGTAGAGGACGTGCATCTGATCGCTACCCTGCCGCTGTGTGTGGCGTGTGACTTTAACGTCAACCCGTGTATCTGGGAGATTTGCCAGATCTGGCGAGGGAGTTACCTGCATGTGGTGGATGAAATCGCGCTGGGCCCGGTGGATATTGGAGGGATGGTCTTGGAGTTTCGCAATCGATATCCTACCTGGACGGCGCCACTCTGGTTCTACGGCGATGCCACCGGGAAGGCGCTCAGTGTCCAAACGAATAGTGGCAACTGGGATCTGGTACGGCTGCATATGTCTGGTTACCCTGTACCAGTGGAATACAAAGTGGGGATTGCGAATCCGCCTGTCAACCAGCGGCTGGCGTCGGTGGCTGCGCGGCTGCACGATGAGAAGGGCCAGCGATGGATCAAAGTCCATCCCCGCTGCGAAGAGTTGATCCAAGACGGAAATGAGGTCGTCTACGATCGGACAGGCACCAAGGAGCTGCAAATCCTCGATCGAGAAAACCCCTACCACCGGCGTACTCACGCGTTTAGTGCGGTGGGGTATCTCATCTACCGGGAATGGCCGATGGTCAAGATCTTGGGACGCGGGAAGACAGCGCCACGCAGGCCAAGGCGCTACGGCAAATTGTTAGGGGAGGCGTAACAATGGCACGTATTGCGGTGATAGGCTATGGGATGTGGGGGAGAAACTGGGCCCGGGTCCTGCATGAGCTGGGAGCGCTCGCCATGATCTGTGATCCGTCGCCTGCTGCGCAGCGGTTGGCACAGGCACAGTTTTTTGGTGTCCCTGTCTACAATTCCCACCTTGCGGCGCTCGATAAGGCAACCCTGGATGGTGTCGTGCTGGCGACACCAAGCGCCAGTCATGCGCCACTGGCGGACTTGTTCCTGAGCTTCGGGCTGGATGTGATGGTCGAGAAACCGATGACCATGAGTGCGAAGGAGGCAGAAGTCCTGGTCGAGCTGGCCAGGATACGGGGCCGTATCTTGATGACCGGGCATATCATGCTCTACCATCCGGCCTACGTGGAAATGAAGCGCCAGATCCAGGCTGGGACGATTGGCGAGGTCACAGGGATCCATACCTGGCGTCTTAATCCTCCCAGGGCACACAGGCCTGTGGGGGAGACGGTGCTTTGGAGTTATGGGCCGCATGATCTGAGCATGGTCTATGATCTGGTGCCACCATCGGATGTGATCATGATGCCAGAGATTCGCCGGCCTATCGGGTGGCCAGACGTGTGTAATCTTTCGACGGTCCAATGGTTTGGCGAAACAACCCACCATTTCTCCTGGATTGCCCCATATAAAGAGGTGCTTTGTACCGTGTTTGGCACGTGTGGGGTGCTGACGTATAACGGCGTATCCGTAGCCAACACGCTCTCGCTTTACCGGGACGAGACACGCGCGTATACATTGCTCCCATTTTTCCAGGATGAACCACTCAAGCTAGAGGCGCTTGACTTCCTGCGCTGTCTGAAGACGCGTTGTCAACCACGCAGTAGCGGAGCCAAGGCGCTCCCAGTCATCCGCCTGCTTGATGAGGCGCACAAGGAGGAAAACAAGGAGATCGAGGAGTATGGAAGAATGCCCAATTTGTCACGTTGACCTACGCGTGCAGGGTCATCTCTGCTCCGTGCTGGATCGGATGCAGCTTGCTATACGGCAACCACAGGCGCGTCACATATCACCGCCACAATACTGGCAGCATGGCGCGGCGTGTGTTGATCATCCAGCCACCATCGGCGCGGGTACCAAGATATGGCATTTCACCCATATCATGTCTGGCGCACGTATTGGCAAGGACTGCGTGATTAGCCAGGGCTGCTACGTGGCCGCAACCGCGGTCATTGGCGATCGCTGCCGCATTCAGAACAACGTGAGTGTCTATGATGGCGTCGTGCTTGAGGATGATGTCTTCGTGGGGCCATCAGCGGTGTTCACGAACGTGCTCTATCCTAGGGCTTTCCACAACCAGCATGATGCATATGCCCAGACGTTGGTCAAGCGGGGCGCCACTATCGGCGCCAATGCCACCATTCTGTGTGGGGTGACGATTGGCGAGTACGCCATGATTGGCGCGGGCGCGGTCATCACGAAGGATGTAGAGCCCTATGCGGTTATGGCCGGGCCTGCAGCGCTGCTGATGCGCAAAATGTGGGAGGAGTAAGGGATGCAGCGCTATGATTTGATGTTCCTTGCAGGGGTCGGTCTTGTCATCGGGGCTGTACTTCTTGGGGGGATTCTTGGTCAATACGTCGCAAGGCGTACTGGGTATGCATATCTGCGCAAGCTGCGGGAAGAGTAGCTATGGACACAGTAACTCTCTCCTTGGAAATGATCATTACAGCGCTTCTGGTATGCCTGGCTCTTATGCTTAGTCATGCCACGCTCTCAGGGAGGGAGGCGTTTTATCTTGATATTGTTGTCCTTATCATTCCAGTTACCTATGCGATATATCGTTTCTGGAAAGGCTCCTAATGTGCCCAACGTATCTCTACTGGCTCCTGTTCGGGTCAGCTATTCTCTGTGGGATTCTCCTTGCTCGCTATGAGCTGAAGTAACGAGGTGTCGTATGTGTCATGTGTTCCTTGCAGGAGTCGGTATACTCCTCGGGGGTCTTATTGGTCAATACGTAGCGATGGGTATTTGGTATGCGTATCTGCGCAAGTTGTGGCAACGTGGCAGGCGATGCGCCCATGGTCAAACTTCCAGCGGCCATGTCGCCTGACCTGGCGATCTGTGTGCGGTGTGCGGACAAGCTGAAGCGGCGCGGCGTGTCGAAACAGGGCGCGTCGAACGAGAGCGATCGGCTCTTGTCCACGCACCCCGAAGCCTTTAACGCCTACCGGCCACAGGCGAAGTGTAAGCGGGGCTGTGGCAACCCTGTGCTCTATGATGCGATCGGGCGCCAGCCGCTGTGGTGTAGCGCGTGCGAGCGGGAACGGTTGCGATTGATACGGGGGTGAGAGATGCATTGTGCATGGTGCGGGGAAAACCCAGAGAGCGATTTTTTACTGAAACTTCCCGGCTCTGATTGTGAGGATATTGGGATATGTCGTCGATGCGATTGGGAGCGCAGGAACGCAGAACGTTCTGAAAAACGAAAAAGCGTTCAGTGTCAACGTGGATGTGGGAATAGCGTATTGCTCGGTGAAAAAGGTCTACACACTATCTGGTGTAGCGCGTGTGAGCGGGAACGACAACGACTGGTAAGGAAAGGATGAGTAATATGGTATGGTTAACCCCTGTACAGCGTCGAGAGAAAGCCGAGAGGATTACCCACACCGTCAAGGAGCTGGACGGTCAACTCACCGCGCATGATCTCCACTCTGCGGAGTACGGGGCAATCCTCCACCGGCAGTATGAACTGCTCACGCAGCGGGCCTTCTTGCTGGCACTACCCACGGAAGGAAACGCAGAGGAATAAGGGATGAAAGAGCTTTCCTCTGGTACACTGGTGTATAACTTCGGTTCCGACGAACGAGAGGAAAGCTTAGCTATAGCTTTTCTTAAGATCATTGCTTGTGTAGGTCTGAATAGTTTTCGTGAAGAATTACACATTAGCTTTTTCTCCGTCGAGGAAGTAGAGAGACTTTCCTTATGCATGACTGATCTTTTGTCTCGAATACGAGCAGAGGTTAGCGAACCATGAAGTACTTTTACACGCTCCATGAGGGCGCGGCCTTCTTCCCCGCTGAAACAGGGCTGAGCGTTGAACGCTTCCAGTGCCTCATCAACCAGAAGTTCTACACGGTTGAGCCGTGCGATGGGGTGCTCTGTGACTGTAAGGTCATGGTCTTTCTTACGCGCCCTGGCTGGCATAGTCTTTTGCTGCCTAACGACCAACGATTTGACGCGGTAAGCCAGGAATGGCAGAACGTGCCAGGCAGGTATGAGGAGGTGGCCGCGTACCTCGCTACTCATCCCTTTCTGCATCATCGAATCGATTCTGCACTTAGGGGGAACTGATGAAGCCATGGCAACGTGATGCAGTGCTGGAGATGGCACAAGAGGCACTCCAGAGCCTTGACCGTGCTATAGTAGCAGCGGAGCGTATATGCACGCTACTTAAGGCATGCAGTAAATCGCTTCCTATAGAAGACACTGACGCGGTTACTCATCCCTGTCTGCATCATCAAAGCGATTCTCCGCCCCGAGCATAATAAGGTGGGCTTTGAGGCGGGCACCAGCGGCTTTGGCATTCTTAGGGTCTTTGAGCATGGCGAAGGTCTTACTGATATCAGGGTCGTACAGCATCTCTTGCGTGAGCTGGTTGATGGCGCCTTCGCGTTTATCGGCGATGTAATGGAGGGCCTGTCTGCCCACAAAGCGCATCAGCCGGAACTTGGCGCCAATCATCGGCATGGCGCCTAGAATCTCAGAGCCCGTCGACGCGGCAAACCCCTTTTGTGATTGGAGCAGCTCTGCAGTGGGGCTCCCCATCTGGAGCGGAGGGCGATCGGCGGCACGGGCAATCTGGAGCCCATTGGCCACCTTGCGGAGGTTCGCCACATGCTCAGCCCCGTAGATATGCTGGAGCGTGGAGCCGTAGCGCGTGAGAAAGTTCTGCAAGCTCTTATCAGCCAGGATGGGGTTATCTGAGATCGCATCCCTGCCTGTGCGCGTCCCTTCCCGCCTCAGAAACTCTTCCCACATCCCCCGGGCAATGGCGGTTTTGGCGTCGGGGTTATCCTGGACCTGGTCAGCCAGCCGCATAAGCTGGGTATTGGCGTCTTGCCGCTGCATGATCTGGGCTAAGCCCCCATTATCGAGAGTATTGGCTAAGATGGCTTGCCCGGGGTCCTTGGCCAACCGTGCCTTTCTCGTCTGGGCAAAGGCTTCGGCGTCTTCGGCGTAGCGCATGGCGTCTTGCAGTTCCTCCGATTGGTCGACACGTCTGAGGGCCCGTTGTCCTAAGCGGCTGGCGGCGTCTTCCACACGTTGCGCTTTGCGCTCCAGGCCAGCGATATCCTGATAACGCTCTTGCAGTTCGGGGAACATACGCAGCATGGGATCACGGTCTTGGAGGAACTGCCGGGCCTGGGGGATCTTCAGCCGGCCTGTCTCGGGGTTCACCGCGCGTAGATACAGTTCCGCGTCCATATACTGCTCCACAGCAGAGAGGGCCGCGTCCCTGCTGCCAATCCCATCCACGAACTGCGCGGCGTCTTCGGGCGTTTTGAGAAATTCCCGAATGACGCGGGCATTGCTCGTGCGGTAGACACCATTCCGTTGACGTAAGATACGCTCTCCTGCCCCTGTCGCAAACTTGGGCACGTTCTGGCGGTAGAACTGGTTGGCCTGGGTAAGCGCGTCGAGTACATCTGGGTGCCCTTGCTCTCTTGCGAGCGTTTCCATTCGGCCTTCAATCATCTGCCGAAAGTCCGTGAGCAGGCGGCGTTGGTTCCCCGTATCCGGGCCAACAAGCTGACGCGACTCACGCAGCACATGACTCCGTAAGCGCTGGAGATCGTTCAGGGTGACCGTGACATCTCGCAAGGACGCGTCGGCCTGGTTGCCTGCCCCAGCGAGATACGCCGCGTCGATCGGATCACCGAGGGCAGTTGTGTTACGAAAAGAGTAGGTCTTGCCGTGCTTCATGCTTTCGCGTACTGCGTCAAGAAGCTCTACCGTATCGCCCTCGAAGAGAAAGCCGGACTCTGCGGCGGCGTCGGCCATCTGCTGCAGGCTTAAGCCGCCATGAGTACGAAACAAGCCGGTTGTCCCTGCATCCTTCCGGCGTATGAGAGACTCAAACTCTGTATTGATATCTGACGCTTGTCCGAGGTTGAGCCCGCCCTTGCGCCTGATAAACTGCTGGAGTTCGAGTTGGTCATCAGGCACCCCTTGCGAAGCCAGGATGCCTACGCGTTCTGCTGGTTGAGCAGGCTTCACTGCCCGAGCGCTCAAGGAATGCTTGAAGTCTTGGAGCGATCGCGGCAAATCCTTTTGATCGAACTGGGCAAGGGCCCTGGATTCGAGGGCGCTGGCCTGATCGTAGAGCGGGCCTACCGGGCCCATGACCACGTTATCAGGGTCGACGTTCTCATACAAGCGGCGCGATTCGGTCTTAAAGGTCTTGCGGGCGTCTTCATAGAGGGCGCGGGCCCTGGTCGATGCCAGCTCTTGTGCCCGTGTCGCGTCAATACCTTCATCGGCGAGAGACGCGGTGGCGCGTTGAATGTTGTTCTGTGCGAGTTTGACCCGTTCACTGATCCTGGCTTGGGCTCTTGTGGCGCGGGCCTGGGTACTCTCGGCCACCTCAGTGGCTTTTGCCTTAGCCCGGGCGGCGATACTGCTGAGCCTCTCTTCTTCTTTGGCTACCCGTTGGCCTAAGGCGGTACGGAGCTGGCCGGGTTCTCCACCATGAAACATCTCATCAAGGGTGTCAGTGAGCGCGTCAATGTTCTCGATACGCTGCTGCGTCAGCCTCGAAGCCAACTTAGGGTCCGCCACGCGCTGCGAGCGTTGCAAGGCCAGAAGCCCTGGATCTCTAGTGGCTTCGGCAAGGGTTGGCTGAAACCCTGGGATCTCCCCTGTGAGTTCTGCCGCTTGCTGGACGTGGCGCTCAGCCTGGGGGAGATCGGCCATGGTTTCTTTGAGTGAGTTGGTCACCTGCGTCCGAAGCGTCTCTGGATCTGGCACCAGCCGCGTCCCAATGTTTTTTACCAGGGCGCGGGTGAGTGATAGTACGTTCGGGGCAAGCTGGCCAGCGATCTCTGCCGGCAGACTCCCGGGGGCGATCTGTTGGGCAGTCGCTGCTCCGACACCTTGGGCAAGCCCCATACCGGCTTCTTGGAGGAGCTGCTTACCAAGAGGCATAACTGCGGCGCCAGCGCTCAAGGCACGGATCGCCGGAAGGCCTACCACGGTGCCGGTGACTTCGCGGACAACCCGCTGCACAAACTGTTCAGCGGCGGTATCCGGCTCTAGGTCCTTAGAGGGAACCCCTACCTTATTCAGGATGCTTTTGGCGTACTGCTGCGTGCGATCGGGCTGTAAGGGATTCTCTTGCCCAAGGATGGGTTTGATATATCCTTGGGCAGTTTCAGGAAGTTTGCTCACGCCATAGTCAACTGCACGTCTGAGGATATCGGTTTTCGGGAGGGCCTGCATACTGACGGGGCTGACGTTTTGCGCCAACCCTTGCCCGAGCATAGAGGCGATATCGGTGACACCTTGCGCAGCACCAAACGCCATGGGGCCGATACTCGTTGTAGGGCCTTGCCTGCGCTGGCGCTCAGCCTGGATATCGGCCAGGGTAATCCCTGCTGGCGCTGCCTGGGGTTCTGGGGGCGCGGATACCGGCTCAGCGGGAGGGGCAATGTCTGGCGTCTCTTGGCGTCTGGCGCGTTCGCGTTGGATATCTTCCAGGGTGATCGGCATTACCTGCTCCCTTTCAGCCGTTGCTCAAGCGTGTCGAGTTGCTCAGGCGTTAGCTTGGAGAGATCGTCAGGCGTCATCCGTGTGGGGTCAAGCTGCGGCTGTGCGGGTTGGCCTGGCTGTGCGGGCGTCACCAGGCCGATACTCGCTTCTCCCCTGGGCGGAATAGGCGGCGGTTGCACGAACACATCTTCCAGGGTCAGCCCACTGTCACGAATAGCAGAGCCATAGATAGGCTCGACTTCACGCTTGACGGTAGCGCTCCACTCGCCGAAGAGTTGCTCAGCCAGGCCCAGAAACTGTTGCCGGATCTGTGGGGTGAGTTGATCGCCTGTTGCCACACGCTTCCAATAGTTTTGGAGATTCTGCAAGAGCCCTTGTGAGGCGCGGGCCGTTTCAAACTCTGAAGGTCGGACGACGCTCCCAGGGTCCATCAGGCGAACAATCCCATTCAGTATGGCTAGATCGCCTTGCGCGTCGTTCCTTCCTGCCCCGACACCTACCGACTGGAAGCCAGAGAGGGCGCCTTCGTAGTCCTTGTAGACAGGCTCTGCACGCAGGTTCGAGCGTACATGGAGCTGAAATTCCCGGCGCTTCTGGGGGTCAGGGGCGCCAGAGAGCTTCTTTTCCTCGTTCTTGATCTCTAAGCCGAGTTTCTGGATCTGGAGACGCTTTTGCTGGAGTTCCTCGGGGCTGTCCGGCTTCTGTGTGGCGTGTGAGGTAGCCCGGAGTGCTTCTAAGGGTTTGACGCCACCAGCCACCAGGGTCTGATAGACTTGCTCTGCGGGCGTGCCCTTTTGCCCGCCTCCTGGGATCATGGCATAGGCTGCGTTCAGCTCGTCTTGCGACTTGGCGCCCAGAATGGCCTGACGGGCCTTGCTAGCGCCGTCTCCTTGCATAACGCCCTGGGGCAGGGATTGCAGCATCTTGAGCGCTTCGCGTTTGTCCTGTCCGAATTGTTGCTCGATCTGCTGCTCTTCTGCAGTCCCTTTCCGTGCCAGGGCCTCTTGCTGGCGTTGTTCGGAGACAACACCAAGCGCAGCCTGGGAGACGTGGGGCAGTCCAGCCATATTGAGCATGGCGGCGCCTTGTGGCGTGGTAGCCATCTGTCCCAGGCGCATGCTCTGTTGCTGCGGGGTTGGCAGTCCTTGCGGCAGGGGTACCTGCTCCCCGCGCCCTAGGGCTTCTTGGAGGCGCATGGCAGTCGGAGCTCCCAGGGCCTGCACAGCATCTGGGGTTGCGGTCGGTTGCTGGATCTGGGAGAGTACATTCCCTAAGGCGCCTTGCTGAGCGGTGGCCTGCATCGCTTCCAGTTCCTGGCCCGGGCGGGCGAGATCGGCCTGGCTCTTTTTATACGAGAGAATGTCTTGCAAGCGCTGTTCCTCGGCCTTGCGGGACTTGCCACGCTCACGCATGCTCATCGCGGCCAGCATGCCCTGGACCCCTGCTGCACCGTAGCGACTGGAGGCGCTTGCTAGAAAGGCAAAGGCGGGCAGGGCGACGTCTAACACATCAGACAGGCCTGACGAGGATTGCTCAGCCATTCGTATCCCCTTGTAGGCGCTTAAGGCATGTATCAAGGATATGGATCGCCTCATCCATGCCGTATTCTGGCCCAAACTCGTACCAATGCTTGACGGCTTGTCTTGCTGCTGCAAGAAGCGCACACATATTGCGGGCAAGCTTTTCGTCTTCCACGCGTGTGGCGTACTGCATTAATATCCCCTTGCTTGGAGCAGCATTTGTAGCCTGGGATCGGCTTGTTGCTGAAACTGGGCAGCGGTGGGCGTAAAGGCGGGCATGGCGGCGGGTTGCCGCTGCGCCAGCATGGATTGGACCCGTTGTTGGCCAGCCGCCTGATTCTGTTGAAAAAGGCCCTGAATGGTGGCGCCAAGGTTGGCGGCTTGCTGAACATTCCCCATCCAATTCCCCCCGCCTGTCTGTCCCTGTGTGGCTTGTTCGCCCTGAGGCTTACCCAGCGCTTCCTGTAAGGGCATGTCGGTGTCAGGCTTCGGGACAGTGGGCGGTTTCTCCGCTGGTTGGATGGCCTGTTGCTGAGTCGCCGTGGGTTCAAAGGGCGCCGTGGTCTTTTGCTCTAAGCTCTGTTGCCGGGCGGTTGCCGCGGCTTGGCTCTGTGATCCGGCTTGTTGGCCCTGTTGCTGAGACGATTGCATAGCGCTTAAGGCGAGACCTGCAAGGGCAATCCATGCTGCGGCCATGGTATGCGTCCTCCGTGGTGAGGGTCAATCTGTGCGTAGAGCATCTCAAAGTTATAAGGAAGTCCACGCGTGGTGAGGATATCTTCGATCGGCCAGAGATTGCCGCGCATGATCTCTGGGTAGTCCATCATATCGATGCCTTGCAACCGTGTCCAGGCCAGGTACTGGACCCCTAGGAAGGCAGCAAGACGCGGATCGCTTCCGAGCTTTTCTCTGGCGGACTGGAAGGAATGGGCGAAGGGGCGCCGCGTGGTGATCCAGTCCACGTCGAGCGTGTGCCAATCGGGGTGCAAGGTCAACAAGGTGAGGAGGTTCTGCTTGACACCCCAACGCGTGCCGCGTGCCTTTTCCTCTCTGTATCTAAGATAGCGCTGAAAGCAATGAAAAAGGTCGTTCAGCCAGAGATCAATATGGTGTGGCGCTTCCATGATCCCCGAGGCAATGGGTTGAGTCGTGTCTTGCAAGCTGCGGTCTTCAAACAGGCGGTAGCGCATAGGTCTGTCTGGCTGCGCCAGGACATCTGCAGCGCTCTCCACATCGCCCATGTCGACACCAGCCGTATGGAGGATACCCGCAAGGAGCGACGTTCCAGAGAAGTCGACACCACAGACCACGATGGGCTTCGGCATGTCACGCGTCCTCCCTGGGTTCCCAGCGCACGAGGGGGGCGTCTGGGGTCACGAGAGATTCTACTGGCTCAGAGTGCGTCACAATCAACCGTTGCGGTGCGTTTCTGCCCGTACATTGCCTCATCTCTTTATTCCAGCGCGTAAATTCCTCAACACAGTTACGACAGGTACACGGCGTACTGCCCATTACTTTTTTCCTTGTGTGGTGGCCGTCTGGCCAATCGCCGTGGGGGCGATCATGCCAAAGGGCTGGTAGAGGGCTTGCTCAGCAAGCGCCTGTTGCCGCAGAAAGTCTTGCGTCTGGCGGTCATAGGCAGATTGTAGATAGTTCTGCTGGTCTTGCGCAAGGGCGAACTGTTGGGGAATAGCGGCTTGGAGCGCTTGTAAGTTCTGGGCGCCAATCTGTTGTTGGAGTCCGGCCTGATACTGCTGGGCGCCAAGTTGGTTTTGAATGCCCTGTTGTTCGTAGCCCAAGCGCTGTAAGAGGCGATTCAGGTCTTGATCTCCTGCAGTCATGTTGAGCCCGGCGCGGAACTGGCCAGCTTGGAGCTGACGGCCTAAGACGTTCTCCTGGGCGGAGAGCTGGGCGGCTTGCCGGGCCATCTGCTCTTGCCCGGCTGTCTGCTGCAAGCCTGCGTAGAATTGCGATGCCCCGAGCTGGTTCTGGATACCCTGTTGCTCATAGCCCAAGCGGCTGAGGAGCCGGTTGTACTCTTCGGCGCCTGCGCCTTGCTGCACGCCAGTCAAGAACTGATTCGCGGCCATCTGGCGCTCGATGCCAGCCTGCTCACGGCCTAAAGCACTCTCAACGGTGGGCAGGAGGTACTGCGCCTGGGCGGCGGCGGTCGCTTGGCCAAGGCCCGTGGTCCGTCCCAGGCCTTGGAGCGCGGCTTGGTTCTGGACTTGGGGCAAAATGGCGCTCTCGTAGGCCTTAATGGCGGCAAGGTAGCCCGGATCTTGTTGGAGCCCTGCCCCTGTCACTTGTCGGCGGGCGATATCTTGGAGCGCCTGGGCGGTCTGGAGCGCGTTGGTCGTGCCCTGGGTCTGATAGCCCAACTGGGTCAGGTGTTGCGGCAGGGTGGACGCAATTTGCTTGGTGCGCAGCCCTTCTTGAAGGGCTTCGGTCGTACCCTGGGTCTGGTTTTTAAACAGATTCGCAGCAGCAGGCAAGGTGCCCATGAGCTTATAGAGCTGATTGGCCTGCCCGAGCGCGTCCATGGTTCCTTGTGGGCGGGTGTCCAGGCGGCTCAGAGAGCCAGGGAGCTGGCCAGCTATTCCCTGCATGTTTTGGGCACTGCGGAGCGCTAACCCTGTTTCGTAGGGCTGGTAGGTCGAGCGGCTAATCAGGTCTTGGACACCTTTATACTCTGGCGCCCGTGTAGCCGTCTGGTAGGGCGCGGGGAGGTTATAGGCTTGCCTCTGGGCGGGCTGCTGGGTCTGTTGCGATGGGAAGAGACTGCCGCCTCCTGCCGCACTCCTTGTGCCAGTGTTAAAGAGGCTCTGCCCCTGGGTCTGCGTGGGCGTCAAGGGGGCGTTGCTCACAGGACTGAGCCCTAGGGCGCTCCGAATCGAAGGCGGTTGCCAGTTATTGCCCTGCCCGAGTCCACTGCGGTCGTACCAGATCCCGTCTGAGCCGAGGGTGTAGCCATCCACTTGCTGGCCGGGTTGGATGCCAAATTGATTCTGGACAGGCTGTTGGATGGTGACAGTGCCCTGGGTCTGTGTCGGAGTCATGGGCTGGAGCGGCTGCGCTTGTCCATAGGGCTGGATAAAATTCTGCAAGGGCAAGTCCTGCTGCATCTGGGCGATACGCTGGGCGCTCGTCTGATAGAGTGGCAATAGCTCCGGTGGGATCTGGGAACTAGTGGTCGTGGTTGAGTCGCCCTTGCCGCCCATGAACTTATCCCTCTATGGTTGTCCGCATGATGAGGCGGTGCGTTGTGGCCTGAAAGTACCGTCGATACATGACGGCAAGCTCTTTGCTGCGTACCAGCCACTGAATAGACTGGCAGGGCTGGGGAGGGGTGCCCCACGGTTGTTTTCCCCAGGCTTTCACCAGGGCAATGGCCTGCTCACGGCAGTCCCGGGAAATCGCCGCGGTCAACAGATACTGGTGGACGGTCACGATCGGCGCGAAGTAGAGCAAGGTGCGATCGCAGAGCATATGCCCGATGAGCGTATCATCTTTAAAGAAGGCGAGCACAATCATCCCGGGGTCGTCAAGGATAAAGGCCTGCTGAATGACCTGGACGAGACGGCCTGCATCGGCTTCGGGCTCATACTGGGCGCAGAAGTCGCGCACCGACTGCAGCGCATGGGGCAGGATCGCCCAGTCGAGCGGGTCATGCTTGGTCAGTAGGCGTACCTCGTAGGTAGATGCGGGTTTGTGCCCGTTCACATGCTCGATTGTCTCATAGGTCACCGTGTCTTCCACGTTAGTCCTTTTCGGGGATATCGGCGCCAGCCTTCCGGGCCTTGTCAAGGGCAATCGCAATGCGCATCTTACGCTTGCGCTCCTTACTCACCTTGGCACGCTTCACCGTACTGGGCTCGTTGTGCATGACTTCATGAAAGGCCTTCTTGGTGATCTTGTCTGAAATCTCACGTCCCATGGCTTCTCCCTTAGAGTGAAGGCAAGACGCGCCAGCGCTCGGTGCGCGTTTTGGCTGGTGAGGGCACTTGCGCAAACGCGGCATTAAATTGTACCAGATACTCTCCGGCGACGACATCCGCAAGGGCATAGTCCCACTGGAAAATACCCAGCGTTGGGCTCGTAGCCGTCAGCGTCCCGGCGATATTCCGCTTGGCTCCCCCGTCAGGCAAGAGAATCCCCGTGATTGTGGCATTGGTAAGATCCTCGGGGGTGCCATCTCCCCGGGTCCAGGTGATCACTTGGGCCGGTCTGAGCGCTCCGGCGATAGCATCAGCGAGTGCCATGGCGTCATCCCTTACAAGGTCAGGCGTTGCCATCTGTTAAAACGAATGCGGTGACGGTAAAATTCTGGCCAGCCGCAAAACTGGTATTTTGCACTTCCATATCCCCGCCTCCTCCCGTGCCGGCTGCAACAAAGCCTGTATCAGCCATACTATGCGCCTTTAGACAGCATTCCAACTGCCATCGTCAAAGTACAACACGCCTGTATCGGTGGCGTAGAAAAAGCGATATTCGCCTGTGGCGGTGGGCTGGTTGGCGATCACATCCACCGTCACCAGGGTTTCAATCCGTCTGGCCAGCGTCGTATAGAGCGCTTCAATGGCCCGTTCCAGGGCCACCAGCTCAGCGTTGGCTGTTTTGGGAAGCTCCGGGCGGAGCGGTAAATGGAATTGTTCAACCATTGGCATATCCCCGCATAATAACCGCGGCGCGGCTCCCTCGCCACTGGAGCGCACGCGTCGTGCTCCCAGAGAGGCGCAGTCCGCCATAGACGACTTCGCGGGCAAAGGGCGTTGTATAGGGCCTGATAGGATGGGGCATGGCGGTCACCGCCCGTGCCGGTGAGAGCGTGATATCTTCTCCGCTGACGCTGTGTTGTAGCTGAATAGAGACAGTTTGAGATCCACCGGGAGAATAGAACGAGTGCACGACTTCGGGGATGTGCTTCCAGCGGCTCTGATCGCCGAAGTCGGTCACCCCAGGCTGCAAATAATGGGTGATTGCGGCGCTATTGTCGCTGGTGCCCTCGTGCGTGTAGGTTTGTCCAGTGGACGCGCCCAAATAGAGTTGCTCTCTCCCTGTTTCTGGGTCACGGCAACTGATCCCGCCCCCAAAGCGAAGCGTGGGGTGATCATCAATCCAGACGCTATTATTCGAGAGATTGAGCACCAGGCATTTGTTGGCCAGGAAATCATCAGTACTGGGGAAGTAGTAGCGCATTTCATTATGACTGGCGTTAAAAACCCCGAACCTCCTGGTAATCAGGAAGTTGACCGTGCCCGTGCATTGCTTCCTGAGTTGCTGGCGGACCGCTTCTGAGGCGGGGTGCTGCGTATAAATGTTTCCATCGAAGGTGTACAGGCCCCCGTAACGCCCAAAGATAAAGTGGACGCCTGACGTATGGGTCACGACTGATTGAAAGGAGGCTGGCCCTTCGATCCCGGCTTGCCGGAGATCAAAACGGATAGGGGTCAGGCTCCCCGTTGCTGATGCGACATACACCGCGTCGGATTTGTAGATAGCGGCACTATTGGCGCTTAGCTCGTTCATAGACATGATCGAGCCTGGCGTATCGGAGAGGATGGCCGTTTCTGTGGCTCCCCAGCCACTATCGAAGTCTTGGAACGCGGAGACATCAACTTTCTGATCGCCTCCTGCACTCCCTGGCAAGCGGCCAAGTAAAATATGATCCCCTACGACACAGATACAGCCTGCAATGGGAGCGGACCCGCCAAAGTCGGTATAATTGGCGTCTCCATCCTTCCACTTCTTGGGGATGTCCGTGAGGTTCACGTGGAGGACATAATTATTGCCTCCTTTTTGAAACTGGCGGAGCACGGGGAGAAAGAGCGTAGCACTGGTTAACTCATTGCCAGACTGTGTGATATCAACCCAGGCATGCGTCGTGATATCGTAGCGTGCCATCCCTGTGGCGCTTGCCTGGACGAGCTTGGTACTGTTGCCGCTTAGTGTCTGATACAGCGTATAGGCCATAATGTTGGCGCGTGTCGTGCCAGCGTAGGTCGTCAGCCCGGGACGGACTTGCATTTTGCCATCGCGGAGCAGCCAGTTTTGTGACTGGATCGCCCCCGTGGGTGGCACAAGAAAATCATCCAGGTCGGCACGCAGGCCGTTCACGGGAACAGGAACGGGGAGTGATTGGGCAGTGGTGGCCATTAGGCGCTGTACCTACTCTGGGGGATACGGCCAGTGGCCTTCTCCCGGCGATGTTCCGCAGCCAATTTGCTCAGTTTTTGCATGTAGAGCCCTTGCCACATGGGTTGTCTCGCATCCTCGATCATATACTGAGAGGCAAAGGCCAGAGCGCCAAAGAAGAGGATATCCCAGGCGTTCGTCATAAAGGCATTGGTGTTGCCTGGGGGCCCGGTCGTCAGATCGTCTAGGAAACGATAATAGTTGACCGTGACGGAGAGTGCTTCATCAGGCGTTGGGCCTACAAGTAGTTCACTTCCCCAGACGGTGTAATGCTGTGGCTTGCCGTTGTCGCTTCCGTCGACATAGAGCGCGTCGAAGTCGTCCCGTTCCAGGCGAACGAGATCGACACGGATGTTGTTGCTTGTGAGGTACCAGAGATTCAGCGGGCGGCTCCATCCAGCAGGGAGGTCGTAGGATCGATCGCCGATAGTCAGCGCAAGGGTCGTTGAGTCCTCGCCAAACCTCAGATCGTGATCGCGGAGGGCTTCGCGTTGAATGAGGTTGAGGCATGTAGCCGCAACATTATCTGGAAGGCGGATGTCATCTACGTGCAACCATTCTTGCATCTTGGCCACCAGGCTATCAAGAGATTCGGTCATGGGCAGCCTCTTCTAGGATTGCCGGCAAGGTTTTTTGCTCAAACACCACGGCGCCTGTTTCAGTCCCTCGGAAGCGAAAGTAGGCAACCATTTCGCCCTGGATTTGCAGGTACGCACCATACGCACCGTCAGGACCAAGCCTGGCAGGGATAAGCGTGGCCATGGGGATATGCCCGAAGACGGTTTCCGTGTCGATCCACACCTTGAAACCGGCCTGTCTGGCTTTCCAACAAAAGGTGAGGTCTGAGCCCTGATAGGGGCAGTCTCTGGCTCCCCAACTAAACCAGGGGTAGGGGATCTTGTCGAACACGCGGCGCCGGATCAGCATCCCTGCATTGCCACACGCGGGCACCTCAACCAGGCCATGCTTGCCGTCGAGCACCTCCCAGCCGAGGGCCTTTCCGTCCTCATCAAAGATGAGGGGAGAAAAGGGCTTCTTCCGGCTGATATTGACGGGGCATACAATGTCGATATCCTTGCGGTCGAAGTGCTTGAGAAGTGAGAGGAGCGCATCTTCCCCAAAGGTGTGATCGTCACCCAGGAGCCAGAGCCAGTCACCGTGCATATGCGAAGCAAGAAAATTCTGCTTGTCAATGATATCGCGGACAGGGCTCCCAGAGATATCAGTTTCGAGCGTCACGCCATACGCTTTGCCAGACGAAAAGAGAATCTTCGTGCCTTTGGGTTTTTGCACGCTCATCGCCGCTTCGTGAAAGGCGGCATAGCGGGAAAGCTCCAGCGTGAGAATGCCGATCGTGCCACTCATGAAAGCCTCGCCCTGACAAAACAGTCTTTCGCCTCAAGAAGCTTACGCAAGCCTACCGTCACTTCCGGGTTGTGGGGGAGCTTATTAACCATCTCCCAGGCCAGTGTATGAAAAAGGGATGAGATGTCTTGGAGGTGCTCGGGGAGGTGGCCGTACTCAAAATACCGTAGCACTTGTAGGACTGCCGGATGTGGCGCGGCGGTATCCACGGCGTCAACATCCCTTTGCTCAGCGCGGGTGCCTTCTAGGCGTGGTCCAGACATAGAGCGTCCCTTTTCTGAAAGATGCGGCAGGTATCCTTCTGCCAGATTTCCCGGTATCCACATGTTTCAAGGCGCTCCCGGATAACGCGCCAGCCTACCTCGATCTTATGCGTGCTCATGGTGCCGTACCACTGCATAGGGTGGCACTCTTCCCCTAGGCTCTTGGGCGTCTGAAAGTACAGTAGGGGGATAGCCGATACCCACTCAATCACGCGCCTAAGATCACCCCAGGAGAGGTGTTCGATCACATGGGAAAAGACGCCTAGCTGATAGAGTCCCATGGATTCAGGAGTGAGCAGCTCCCAGGCCCAGTCGACGGGAGGGAGTACGTTATAGAGCGGGTCAGAGGGGTGCTTGACTTCGGTACAGATCTCTGCGTTGGTCCAGGACAAAAGATCGAGTGAGGAAAACTCGCCTAACATCTCTAGGGCGCACGCCCCATCCCAGCCGCCCAGTTCAAACACGCGGATAGGGCCATGCCGGGCGATGGCGGACGAGACTGCAGTCCCTACCGCGTCTGCGTCGTACTTCTTTTGCTCGGGAAAGTGACGCGCCACCAGGTTATAAAATTCCTGATGGGCGCCGTAGTCCATCCCGGCATAACTCAGCCGCCAGAAATCAAACATCTCTACCCAAAGCCGGGCCATTGAGCCAGGGAGCATTAATACTTCCCCATGTTTTTTGAGCCCATTTTGACGTTTTCCCCGCCTCCCGTCTTGCGTCCCTTGGGCTGGGTCGCTTCGCCCGAATCCTGGGTAATGACAGGCGGGTTTTCAGCGGTTCCGCCCGCGCCAGCGCTCGACACGTCGCTTTGGCTGGCGCGTTGGCCTTTGACAAGCTTGGATGGCATGATCGTCCCTTTCTTTTCAAAGGGGCGCCACGTGGGCGCCAGTGGTTAGGATAAGGAGGAGGTGCCCCTACGCCCCTGACGGGCGGTTGGGGCTTCTTCCTGTGGTTCCTCGTCTTGAGGCGCCTTGCCTTGGAGGAACACGGTCACGCCATATTCTTCGGCGTTCTCGATAATCGCCTGTTCATCGGTGTTCGCCGTGGTGTATTCTCCATCGGAAAAGTGGACATGGCGTATCTGGAGATTGGGCCAACGGGAACAGACATACGTTTTCTTGGCCATAGTCTACCATCCCTCATAGTAGCAACGGACAACCACACTGGAGAGATCGCCCGAGTCTATTTCTTTGTGCCCAACGTTCGACGCTGAGCTTCCCTGGAATGCTTGGAGCTTGCCGGTCGAGTGATTCCAGAGGAGAGGATACCCCAGACTCGATTTGACGGCGGCGCCAGGCGGAATAAGACAATAGATGGTTCCTAATCCCAGGTTGGCGGCGGTGATTGCCCAACCACCAGCGGAGTAGGACCCATCGAGGGTCACGTCAACCCAGCCGGAGCGCATGCCGCGCCTGGGCGGGTTGTACCGTTGGTTACTAAACGCAAGGGCCATCACTGCTCCTTTATGCGGCCAAGGCGCTCGCATTCTTGAGTACTGCGTGGTACGTCTCGAAGTCCACTTCTAAGCCGCATTCGGTCAAAAACTCGTCTTTGTTCGCGTCATCGCCGGGGCTCTGCCGGTTGCGCAAGTACTTCGTATCGCGGCCTCGCAGGTAGCGATACATGAGCCGGTTGGTGTCGAGCGTAAAGCCCCAATCCTTAAACGTGGGATTTTTGCTCAGCAAGGGATGCTGGCGCATTTGCAGCGTCCCAAACGGCGTGATGTAGGTCATAATCCGCATGCCAAACGTCTCAGCGCTCGGGGCCACGTTAATGGTTCCGTGAGCGCGACCAAGCTTGTTGATGACGTTGAGTAAGCGGTTGCCGGTCAAAAGCAACTTCTCGTTTGAGCCGTCTTCAAAGTCGTCCTCTAGGGCGTCTTCCCAGTCGTCCACGTCCACCGCGTCAGCAAAGTTATGGACGTTGGTCGTCACAAAGAAAAAGATACCCTTTGTGGTGCGCTCTGGCTGGTTTCCGGTGGTGTCTTCTACACCAGAGCCAAAGAGGAACTGCTTTTCCATTTCGATGGCATGGATTTCCAACATTTCCCGCTTCATCTCGATCAGAGGGTTATCGGCATAGCGCAGGCGGGTAGCCATCGCTGTTCCAGTGATATCCCCTACCGTGCGGAAGATTTGGGTATAGTTGGTTACCACCGTGGGATCGTAGGTGATCGCGCTCGGGACGCTCGCCCCTTCTTCGTGGTGCGTGCCGAGAATCATCAGGCCTGCGCCTGTGGCGATCGCGGCCTTGGTGGAGCCCTTGCCCCGTTCCACGACAATCGTTTTGGCCGTAGAGGCGCTGGAAACCCACACCACCTCGCCGGTCGTCTCGATCATCACGGCATGCCCTGGCTTGAACACCGTCTGAGAGCCCGCACCCTGCAGGGTGATCGTTGTGGCGGTGCTATTGACCGTGGCTGAGACAACCGCCCGTTGTGTGGGCAGTCCTTTGATGAAACAGTTGAACTCGGGGTCATCGGTCGGTGCGTCCTTGAGCTGGCCCAGCATCGCCGTAAGCGGTGCTTCCGTGTTGGGTTTCAGCAGTAAGAGCACGCCTCGATAGTTGGTAGGACGTTCGTCTGCCGAGTATGACCCAGATCCGCGTAATCCTACAACAGCCATGATAGATCTCCGTCTCAGATGAGGGCCGCGTCATCCTCGGCAGTCATCGATACTGGCACTCTCAGGCGGTGATGACATCCGCTTTTCGCTGGCCAAGCTAGAGAGTGCAGCCTGTTACAATCCCGGAAGTACCCCGGCGATCATGTCTGCCCACTCAACCGAGGGTTGTGCAGGCGGGGGGAGGTGGGCGCTCCCCCCTTCCTGCTGAGCCTTCGCGCCTCGTGACTGGCGCGTGGGTGCCTGATACTGCTGAGCCTGTTTGACCGTATTGAAAATCACCTGATGATTGTAGGCGTAGTACTGCCGTGCCAAAAAGTCTGGGGTGATCTGAGACTGGAGCGGGTTTAACTCCACAATCCAGTCAAAAAACCCTTTCCGGATCTCTGGAGTCTTGAGCGGTTCAAATACGTCGCCCTTACTCGCCACTTCATCAATAGCGCGGTAAATGCCTTGCTCGGCCTGGTTGGCCTGGGTGCCCTGCTGGGTCTGATTGATGTAGCCTTGCACTTGCTGGAGCGCTTGCTGCATCTGGAGTATTTGCACGTGCTGGTAGGCCATGGCAGCGGCTTCATTGGGATAGAGGGCGGCCATATCCTCACTAATCCAGCCTGTTTTCACCAGGTTATCCACAAGCGGCTTCAGCTGCTGTCTCGCCTGCTCAGGGGTAATCTGCGGCGGCGGCTGGGCGGGCTCTTGCGGCTGACGCATGCTCTGGAGATGCGTCAAGAGTTCCTGCATAACCTGCTGATTGAGTTCAGGCGCTGCGGGTTGGGCGGGTGGTTCCGAAGCCTGGGAAGGTTCCCCAGAGACAGGCGGAGAAGGGTCCGCGCTACGCTGGTGGGACGGGCCAGCGCTGGGAGCAGGCGGCGCCTGTCCCTGGGTGGCAACGGGTGCAGGTTCGGGCTCTGGGTCGTCAGTGGTCTGACTCTCAGGGGAGAACACGCTTTCCAAGAAGTCGTCCAACTCGGGGTTGGCTTCCGGGCTTGCCGGAGCCGGGGGGCCCTGTTTGGACTGGGGAGGAAGCGCGTCAGGGTTATTAAGGGGGTTGTTTTGGTCAGCCATGGTTGACTCCAATCTCGATATCGATGGCCTCTAATTGCTGCTGTTTGCGCTCAAACTCGGTGACAATCTGATAGGGGCGCACGATTACACTGAGCCAACTATAACATGTCGCCACCAGATAGACGGCCTTGTGTGGCTCATCCCCTGCCGTATACTGGCCCAGCTCCTGATAGATACGTACCAGCAGTTCTCGTATGTCACTCGATCGGATGTCGATATGTTTTTTGGCCTGCTCGTACTCTGAGCGTTGCTTCTGGATGGTTTGCGCAAGGTTGTCTCTCACGCGTTGAAGCCCGTAAAGCCCGGTATCACTCATTAGCTCACCTGTCCGTTGACGGCCACCATGGGGCCCTGGATACCCGCGCCTTGTACGTGTCCATTGGCGCCGATGTCTGCCTGGTTTGCAGGGATCATATTGCCCGCCTGGACGGCCTGTTGAACGGCGCCGTCTGGCTGGACAGTGGGTTGGACGGGCGCCACTTGCATGAAGAATTGATCGACGTTCCGGGCGCCTAAAGTATGGGCGACTTCTTTGAACATGGCATGCATATTGGGCACATTCCCTGACGCGTCAGGCTGTTGAAGCTGCGGGCTTTCAGCCACCGCATTCATGAGTTGCATCCAGACTTCGGCAAACCGGCTCGGGTCCGGGGGGATAATGCCGGATATGGGCACATAATCATAATTGCCCTGCAGGTTGTCGCGGTTGACCAGCATGCGCTCAACCCCTTGTTCTTGTGCAAGCGTCCCGGTAATTTTAATGTACTGTTCCAGTTCGGTGAACTGCTGGCGGTTGGCGATGGCCCGGAGTGCAAGATCCTGAAAGGCCATCAGGTCATAGATTTGGGCCGTAAGTGCCATGCGGCGCCCTGAGGCGGCAATGATGCGCTCGACTTCTCCCAGGGTGCGTTTATCCTGGGTTTGTTGGCCAGATACCGGGTCATTGGTGCCCAGCATGCGTTGCACTAGCTCGAACAGCTTGTCCATCTCTGCCAGGTTTTGCCGGGTCACGTCGATAATAGGCAAGGGCTGCACCAGGCTGGACATACTGAGCCGTCCTTGCTCGATCAGCTCTTTGGCGGCTGGTGTAATACGGAGATGGCGGGCAGGGCCTGGGTTGAGGAGGTCGGCTTCCTCGATCCATTCAGGGCAGTAGATAAGGGAGTCATTCAGCACACGTTGCACATTCTCTTTGTGCGAATTGTACAGCCAGTTGATCATGCGCTGCAGCCCGTCCATGTTCTCGATATTGCCCTGTTGAAAGGCGGTATGGGCGTCATAGTTGGGGCTGAGCGTGGCATAGGTAAATTGGCCGTGGTCATGGGGGGAGCGCTGGGCGCGGATGATACAGCAGTCGTCGGCCATGGTAAACCACCAGATTTCTGGCCGGCGCTCACTGGAGAGCTTCCATTCCCTCGGAATGAGCTTGATCTGAAACGAGTCGATATCGAACACCCCACGGTCTTTTTCGTCCGATGTGCCTCGAAAGTCCATGGCGGAAAGATCGCGGTCGGCAGGGAGGCCGCGTTCCCGGCTTGTCTGGCGACTGGTGCGAGCTTGGCGCAGATACTCAATGTTGAAGTACAGGCCTTCGTCGTCACCAGACGCCACCGTCGAGCGTTCATAGAGGTACATATAGGCACGGCGGGTACGGTGGCCGATAAATTCCCCCTCTTGAATCTGTTGGCCGGGGATGCGCGGATCGGGCCAGTACATGTAGGGGTCGACCACGCGCCAGATATTGCCCTCCTTGACGGTTGTCCATTCCCGGCTAGTGGGCTCAATGCCTAAGCGGCGCATGACGGCTTGCTGCATCTGTCCGAGAGCACCAGGAAGAAGGGGGAGGCGCTTGGTTTGCCAGCCAGGCTCGACGTCCCAGGTATCCTGCACAATGCCCAGCCCGTACTTTTCCGCGTCCTGCATGGCGCCGTAGAGGACAAGGGCGCTCTTCATCCGCTGGAGATCATAGGCTAGCACGCCCTCAATGACTTTCGCCGTGTTCATATCTTCGGGCCCACGGCCTTCGACTTGGATCATGGGATCACGGGCGCTGTAAATGGTCATCAAGGTAGTGAGACGCACCATGAGCGTGGCATAGGCGGCAGGAATGACGATGGCACGTTGAAAGGGCATTTCTTTCCCGCTGGTATCAACCGTTTTATCGGCCTTCTTGGCGTTCCGGGTCAGATCGATGAAAAAATTAATGTGGTCGTTGACCTGATTCCAGTCGTCGTAGCGGGTCGAGATATGGCGCTCAGAGAGCTGGCGGCGCTGGACAAGACGGCCAAGCAGTTCAGCATGAAAGGGCGTACCATATTGCAGCCGTGCCGATAAGGGGGCGCTATCGGCGACAGTCTCAACCGGGCGGGTATCGGGTAAGCGTTCAGCCATATTTGTCCTATGCACAGAAACCACAAAATTGCTATGATTATAACGTTTATCGATAAGACTGCAATATTTTATAGAGAAAGTGGGCTATGACCGTCTTAGGGGTGAAGCCGAGCGGGGTCCTGTTGCAGGGGCGTATCGTCCCTGCAGGCGTCTCAGAGATTGTCACCGCGTTTGAGTACTTTCGCCTCAAGGACCAAGCCGGCGTGTCCTGGTATTGGTTTTTCTCTCCTGGGTACGATCCTGACTGGAGTAAAACACGGCCTAACGTCCCAAGCTCAAGGGAGGTCCAATTCTTCGATACGCCGTATTGGCTGCGTCTTGTCTCTGACGTTCCTGAGACGTGGTACTTTTACCCGAGCATGACCGATGGGGCGCCGATCTCCTCGCCTACGCAACCCCTCGTTGGCGAGTATGGGCTGAGCGTCAGCCCGGAATTACATGTTGATACACACCATATACTGAGGTATGTAGCCTCGTCAGGAGGAGACATTGACAAAGAAGTGGTTAGCTAGTCTCGGCCTTCTCCTCCTATGTGCGGGACAGGTCTGGGGGCAAGCGCTCTCTCAGCAGCGTACAGGGACGTATGTGGCAACAGAGAGTAACCCTGGGACGTGCAGCGCTGAGACTCTCTCAGCCGCTGACATTGCTGCGCAAGCCCGCCATGCCGTCTTAGTTATTCCTCCTGTTGATCGCAATGGCACGACCTGCCAGTGGTTCCTGACGAGCACGATTACCCTTTTTTCTCCTGTTTATATCCCCCCTCCCACCAGCCTTGGGCCCGTGGTGAAAATTATATCAGGGCAAGTCCTCCAACTCGAAGTCTGCCCAACGATGGGGCCCTGGCAAGCCTGGGATGCGAATGAGGGCAGCACGGGTACAGTCATTTTGCCCACGGTTGGGTCATGTACGGCCTATCCACGGGCCTGGTGGGGGAATGATCCGGCTGGCCTGCAAACCTTTGTCGTCCTGCAGGATGACGCGGAGGTGTGCGCGGCTGGAGAGTTTGGGGCGTCATGTGGGACCCCGAGTAATATTTCACTCATTGAGACGCAAATAATTGATGAGGATACCGATCAGGTTAACCCTGGGACAACCATTTACGGCCACCATACGATCGAGATCGATACCGATGGCTCGGGGCATATCACCTCTGTGGCCAATCCCCAAGTCACAGCAGGGGTGAATGGGCAAGAGATTGTCATCTGCGGCAAGAGTGATACCAATTACCTGACGCTGAGTGATGGTAGCGGTTTAGAGCTGCGGAGTACGATCGATCTACAGAATCTGGTCTGTTTGCGTCTAGGCTACAGGACAACCGACAATCTCTGGCATGAGCGGGGGCGCTCGACGCTGCTCGGCTCAGCTGGCACCGATACCCAGGTCATTTACAATGACAGCGGGGCCCTGGCGGGAGATGCCGATTTCACCTTTAACAACACAACGAAACGGGCGCATGTAGCAGGTGGCGTCTCGTCGGACTGTGATCCCACAACCGAGGATTGCACGCAAACGGGCTTTCATGAGGCGGATGATCATCCGGCAGATACGGCAGATAGCACGCTCTATGAATACAACGTGGTCAATAATTGCCTTGAATGGTTTGTGGGCAATAACATTCTGCGGCGTGACTGTGGGGTCAAGGAGGTTTGTTACTCACTTGAATCCCCAACGGATGCTGATAATTTTTTGGTCAAGAAGTTCCGAGAAAGCGCCACCGTTCTGGCTATGCACTGCCTGGTAGGTGCGTCGACAAGTGCGGTGGTGACCTACCAGGAGTGTGACGGAAACGGGGGGAGTTGCTCAACCATTGAGTCCGTCACGTGCGGGACAACCAATACGGCGGATAACGGTATCGATAATGCGAGTATCGATGCTGGGGATTGGATACGGATTGATATCGGCACCGTAACAGGCACGGTGGGACAGGTGAATGCATGCCTCTATTATCGCTAATCATCCTCCTTCTCTCGGTGAGTCTGAGCGCTGCGGCGCCACTGTGGCTCAAATGCCCCTATGAGCAAAATGGTGACGGGTTCGCCGTGTCGATCAATCGCCTCACCCAGGACATATGCACGGATCAGGGCAAGTCGCGGGCACAGTGTAACCGCAATGAGCCCTGGGCAGAGCAGCAAGTGGATGACGGCGCGGGGGGCAATGCGGCGATTGTGTTCACGGATGTGAGCGCGACGCTCCGTAGCGCGATTCTTGACCCTGGTATAGGGTGTGTCGAGCTGACGCGTGCGGATCTCGATACCGATATTGCACGTCCCAGGCAAAACAGAACGATCTTTCGTCAACGGCGTATCGATAATGCCGATGTAGCGCCTATCCGTTCAACCGTGATCCGTGATTTGCAGGATCGAACGAATGGTATCCGGCAGTCGTCACTCTGGCAGGATTTACTGCACTGGCTGGTACGGCCTGCACTGGCCCTGGGTACCTTCCCTGATAGCGTGGTGACCATCAGCACGTTTACAGGCGACGAGGATCCACTGAGCGAGGGCGGTATTTGGACTAGCTTTCACCATGATGGCAACACAAAAGTCTTACGAAAAGTCTCGGGTGAGGCAGCGATTACGCTGAGCGGGACAGGGAGCAACGGAAGCTCCTACTACAACGTGGTGCAGTGTCAGGCAGATTGTGATGTCTGGTATAACTACACCGCGTCTGGAAGTTCAGCAAGCGCCTTCTTACGCATGAGTGACTTTGGCAACAACGGCGACGGATACCGAGTCAGACCATTTGAAGACTCTGATGTGTTCCGTCTCTACCGTCTCGATAATGGGACAAGTTTCCAACTCGGCGCCGATTGCGCAGTCACCATTGCTCCACCGCATACAGCAGGGGGAAGGATTGAAGGAACAAGCCTCTCTGGCTATCTCGATGACAGCCTCATCTGCACGCGGACAGATGCCACCTATAGCGGTGCCGGCTATGTGGGGCTGGGTATTCAGGCCTCTGCAGACAGGGTGGATAATTTTAAAATGACGCAGATTGCGGCGCCAACACGGCGTAGGGGGCATGTGATCCAATGAGGCGATACCTCGCCATACTGCTCATACTGTTCACCTCTCAGGCCTGGGCAACAGACTACTACTTTGCCACTGGGGGGAATGACGCCGATAACGTCTGTACCCAGGTAGCGCCGTGCGCGGGACTTGCCAAGCTGGCGTCTCTCACGGCCAATGCAGGCGATCGCTTTTTCTTCAACAGGGGCGATACCTTTCCAGATACGTCAGCGAATGGGATTGACTGGACGTCGAGGAGTGGCACGTCTGGGAGTCATATTGTCATTAGCGCTTACGGGACAGGGGCGCGGCCTATCTGGGATAAGTCCGACAAGAGCGGCTATGGGATTATCCTGAAATCGTCCGACTGGATTGATATCAGCTCCATCCATATTCGGGACTATCAGTTCTCGATTGAGTTGCGCGGGGCACGGAATATCACAATTGATGATATGGTACTGGACTCTCCGGGAAACCACTGCCTTAAGCCCTTTGGCAATTCTGCGGATGGCCTGCGTTCAAGTCGAGATGTGAGCGTGACCAATTCGGAGCTGACGAACTGCGGGGCTGGGGGAGGCAACGGCGAGGGGTTTTACCTGGGGAATAACACCAGCTCGG